>FLNY01004664.1_pt1 | contig 42202 bp, 32 predicted proteins | sample 1140381 | NCBI WGS metagenome assembly FLNY01 (sample SAMEA3878172, study PRJEB12797) | bioreactor metagenome | biome: Moose rumen | place: Sweden | collected 2011-10 | reverse complement strand
GTGGAGCTTCCCAAGCTCGGCAAGGAGCTGTCGCAGCTGGGCAGCGGGGCGGACTTTCTGTTTTACGCGATCCGCAACATGGGCACCATGAAGAGCATGCCGGAGGAATATCGCGGCCGGGACTTGGATAAGTTGTTCAGATTGTGTAGACTTGCAAATATGTGCAAGGAAGAGCAAACTGAAGATCTGGCCGAATACATGGCCCGTCTGGACGAGTCCAGCCGCCTCTGGACTGCGATACATCAAGGCGAGGAGCAAGGACTCAAGAAAGGAATTGAGCAGGGAAAAGCTGCTGGCAAAGCCGAAGGCCTGGCTGAAGGCAAAGCTGAAGCTAAACTTGATGCTGCCAAAAACTTTAAAGACCTTGGTGTGAGTCCGGAGATTATCTCCAAGGCTACCGGGCTGAGTCTGGAGGAGATTTCGGCGCTGTAGTACTCTTCACCCATCGCCCCCGGCCTCTGACAGGGCTGCCCGGACCGCCCGATTCTGTCTGCACGGGCAGAAAACAGTCCGAATTCCTGCCCAAACGCCCGATTCCGTCTGCGTGGGCAGGAAACAGTCCGAATTCCTGCCCGAAGGTATGCGTCCCGATATCGCCATGGAGCCGGAGATTGCGAAGCAGAACATTCTTTCTGCCGTTATTCAGACGTTGTCATAGTCGACTCAGGGGGTCTGGGGGGTACGCCACCCAGTGCCCCTGGGGGCAGATGCGGAGCATCGGGGGAAAGGTATCTCAACAAGAAAGGCTCCCGCGGGTTCGAAGAAAAGTACGGAGGCCACGGAGTGGCCGACAGAAGGGGGACGGCGTAGCCGTGCGGGGGAATCCTTTCCCCCGACCCCTGGGGGTGCAGGGGGATGGTAGGAGCCTCCGTGTCGCCTGGCAGCGACACGGAGGCCACGGAGTGGCCGACTAAGCCCCCGCCCCGAGGGCGGGGGTTTGGGGGTGGGGTAACGTGTCAGGCAGAAATGAGATGCGAAGCATCGGGGGGAAGGAATCTCAACAAGAAAGGCTCCTTTCGGAGCCTTTCTTGTTGAGATAGAAGGATTCGAACCCTCACTGACAGAGCCAGAATCTGTAGTGCTACCATTACACCATATCTCAATTTGGGACTGCAAATTTACAATTCTTTTGATAATTTGCAAAATAAATATGAGGTATCAGCCTGCTTTTTGCTCCAGGAGGACGACGGCCCAGGCCTCGCAGCCCTCGCCGCGGCCGACGAAGCCGAGGTGCTCGGTGGTGGTGGCCTTGACGCTCACGCAGGAGGGGTCGACCTCGAGCACGGAGGCGAGGCAGCTGCGCATGGCGGGCACGAGGGGCCCGATCTTGGGAGCCTGCAGGGCTATCGTGATATCGGCATTGGCAAGGTCCCAGCCCTCGGAACGCACAAGTGCGATGACGCGGCGCAGCAGGATCTTGCTGTCGATGCCTGCGTATTCGGGAGAGGTATCGGGGAACAGATGGCCTATGTCGCCGAGCGCAGCCGCGCCCAGCAGGGCGTCGCACAGGGCATGAATGGCGACGTCGCCGTCGGAATGCGCCACGAAACCGCATGACGACGGCACCTGCACCCCGCAGAGCCACATCTGGAGGCCGGCTTCTATCCTGTGGACATCATATCCTTGACCAATTCTGAACGGCATAGAGATTTTTCGGCAAGCTCAAAATGACAAAGGGAACTCGAACGGCATAGAGATTTTTCGGCAAGCTCAAAATGACATCGGTGGGCTCAAAATGACAAGCGGAGCTCTAAACTATACCGGAGAAGCCGAGGAAGGCCATGGCCATGATGCCGACGGTGATGAAGGCGATGGGGAGGCCTTTGAAGGCGGAGGGTACGTCGCTGCGGGAGAGCTGCTCGCGCAGGCCGGCGAAGAGCACCATCGCGAGGCCGTAGCCGAGCGAGGTGGCGAAGGCGTAGACCGTGGCCTCGCCGAGGCCGAGCATGTGGGCCGCGCCGCCGCCGAAGGTGAACTGCTTGGTGACCACATTGATAGCCACTCCCAGTACGGCGCAGTTGGTGGTGATGAGGGGCAGGAAGATGCCCAGCGCCTGGTAGAGCGAGGGGCTTATCTTCTTGAGCACGATTTCGACCACCTGCACGAGCGCCGCGATGACCAGGATGAAGGCGATGGTCTGGAGGAACTCGAGCCCGAAGGGCAGCAGGAGATACTTGTTGATGAGGTAGGTGACCACCGTCGAGAGCGTTATCACGAAGCACACGGCCCCGGACATGCCGGTGGCGGTGGACAGCTTGTTGGACACGCCCATGAAGGGGCAGATGCCCAGGAACTGCGCAAGGACGATGTTGTTGACGAATATCGCCGAAACTATGATGAGCAGGATTTCCATGACTTACTTCTTGGCCAGTTTGTTGAACAATACCATCAGATAACCCAGCACCAGGAATGCGCCGGGCGCCATCACGAAGGCGAGGATGCCGTCGCCGGAGATGAACTTCCAGCCGAAGACGGCGCCGCTGCCCAGAATCTCGCGGACTATGCCGATGATGGTGAGCGTGACCGTGAAACCGAGCCCGATGCCGATACCGTCGAGGGCGGAGTCGAGCACGGAGTTCTTGCTGGCGAAGGCCTCGGCGCGGCCGAGGACTATGCAGTTCACGACTATGAGCGGGATAAAGAGGCCCAGAGTCTCGTAGACGTCGGGCACGTAGGCCTGCATGAGGAGCTGCAGCAGAGTGACAAAAGTCGCAATGACGACGATGTAGACGGGAATGTGGACCTTGTCAGGTACTACGGGAGCGATGAGCGAGATGACTATATTACTGAGGATGAGCACGAACATGGTCGCAAGACCCATCTCGAGGCCGTTCATGGCAGAAGTGGTCGTAGCAAGCGTGGGGCACATGCCAAGCACGAGCACAAACGTGGGGTTTTCCTTGATGAAACCCTTGGTAATCAATCCTAACTTACTCATTGCCCTGAAGTTTAAGGTAAATGTCATATGCCTGCGAAACCGCGGCGGCGTAAGCCCTGGAGGTGATGGTGGATGCCGTGATGGCATCGATGTCGCCGCCGTCCTTGCGCACGGCGAGGCGGCTCACCGCGGGGTCGAAGCCCTTGAACTGGTCGATGAACGAGGTCTCGGAGGTGCACTTGGCGCCGAGGCCGGGAGTCTCGCTGTGGGAGAGGACTACGGTGTTGACCACCTTGCCCGCATCATCTATGCCGACCATGAGGGTAAGGGGCCCGCCGAAACCGGTGACGGTGGAAATGACCGCTATGCCGGTGCCGGGCACATCGTAATAAGTGAAGCCTGCGCCGTCAAGCTCAATTTCTTTCTGCTCGGGCTGGGCGCTGAACTGCGGCAGCACGCGGGCTATGGAGGCCGAGGTCTTGGCGGCCTGGGCGTCGGCGATGGGGGCGCTGGTCATGGCGTACACGCCGCCCAGCAGAGCCGAGCAAACGAGGCACACGACCGTGAGGCTGAGGACCATGTTGACAAGATTGGATTTTGCTGCCATAACTATTTCCTCCCGTATTTTTTCTGGTGGAACGCGCGATTGATGAGAGGCACGAAGCAGTTCATGATGAGGATGGCGAAGGACATGCCCTCGGGATAGGACCCGAAGTAACGTATCATCATGACTATCAAGCCTATGCCCACGCCGAAAACGACTCCTCCCCAGTTGCTCATTGGCGAGGTGACGTAATCGGTGGCCATGAAGAAGGCGCCGAGCAGCACGCCGCCGGTGAGGAGGTTGAAGCCCACGCCGGTGAAGCGGTCGGGGCTGACTCCGTGGAAGACGGCGGCGATGGCGGCGATGGTAAGCAGGATGCTGAGGGGTATCCAGGGCTTGACCACCTTGCGGACCAGCAGGTAACAGAAGCCCGCCAGCAGGGCGATGGCCGATATCTCACCTGCCGAGCCGCCGATGTCGCGAAGGAGCATGGACATGTCGAGGCCGCTGCCGGCGAGGGTCTCGCTGATGGAATGGCCCGACTTGAGACCCTCCTTGATTAGGCCGAGGGGCGTGGCGCCCGAGACCGCGTCGACGCTGTTGACAAAGCCCCGGGGGACGGCCCAGTTGGTCATCTGGACGGGGAACGAAATCAGCAGGAACACGCGGCCGCCGATTGCGGGGTTGAAGAGGTTCTGTCCAAGGCCGCCGAAGGACATCTTGACGACGCCTATGGCGAAGAGCGCACCGATGAACACTATCCACCAGGGAGTGGTGGAAGGCAGGTTCATCGCAAGGAGCAGACCCGTGACGAGGGCGGACCAGCCGTTGAAGATTTCGGGGCGCTTCATGAGGAAGCGGGCGATGAGCCACTCGAGGCACACGCAACTGCAGGCGCTCACCGCGAGCACCAGAAGCTCCGACCAGCCGTAGAACAGTATTGAAACGACTATCGCCGGACACAGCGCAATCACGACATCGCGCATGATGCCGTTTGTGGATGCGGGGGAATGCAGGTGCGGCGAAGGGGAAACAGTCAGTTTATCCATGGCACGTTACTTTTTGGCGTTTCTGGCCCTGATGACGCCCATCACCTGGCCCTTGGCCATGCGGATGTTGTCGAGCAGGGGGACATAGGCGGGACAGCTGTACTGGCAGCAGCCGCACTCGATGCAGTCCTGGGCGGCGTTGGCCTCAAGGGCGGCGACGTCACCTGCGGAGTACAGGGACTTGAGCAGGAAGGGTTCGAGGCCCATGGGGCAGGCGTCGGCGCAGCGGCCGCAGCGTATGCAGGGGCTCTCGGGATGGCGGACCGTAGCCCCGCCGAGGTAGAGGATTGATGACGACCCCTTGACGGTGGCGGCGTCCATGTTGGCGATGGCCTTGCCCATCATGGGACCTCCGCTCACTATCTTGACCGCGCCTTCGGGGATGCCGCCGGCATGCTCGGCGATGTAGGAAAGCGGCATGCCGATGCGGAAGAGGTAGTTGTGCTGGCGGGCAGGGTCGATGCAGTCGCCGGTGACGGTGAGGACGTTGGTGACCAGGGGCTTGTTCTTCTGGACGGCCTCGTAGACGGCGAGCGAAGTGGCGACGTTCTGAACCACGGCGCCCACGTCGATGGGAAGGCCGCCGGAGCCGACCTGACGGTGCATGACGGCGTCGATGAGCTGCTTTTCTCCGCCCTGCGGATAGCGCTTCTTGAGAACCTCGACGCGGATGTCCTTGTAGCCGAGCCTGGAGACGGAAGCGCGCGCGGCGGCGATGGCTTCGGGCTTGTTTTCCTCGATGCCGATGACGCAGGGGCAGCCGCCGAGGACCTTCTGCATGAGGGCGGCGCCGACGACTATCTCGTCGGTGCGCTCAAGGAGGATGCGGAAGTCGCTCGTGAGGAAGGGCTCACACTCGGCGCCGTTGAGGATGAGGCAGTCGGCGGTCTTGCCGGGGGGCGGGTTGAGCTTGACGTGCGTGGGGAAGGTTGCGCCGCCGAGGCCGACGACGCCGTTCATCTTGATGCGGTCGAGGATGAAGTCGCGGTCGGGAATGGAGGTGACAAGGGCCGGCGTGAGGTCGATGCCGGGGGCCCATTCGTCGCCCTCGACGTCGATTTCTATGTGCATCTGGTTGAAGCCTGCGAGGTCCTTGCGGGGGCCTATGGCCTTGACGGTGCCGCTCACGGGCGAATGGATGTAGGCGGAGATGAAACCGCCGGGCTCGGCTATCATTTGTCCTGCAAGGACGTGGTCGCCGACGGACACGACAGGCTTGGCCATTGCTCCAAGGTGCTGGAACATGGACACATAGACCTTGGGCGGAAGGGGCAGGGTCTCGATCTTGCAGTCGCGGGAGAGCTTGCTGTCGGAGGGATGGATGCCGCCGATGGAGAAAGTGAGTTTAGCCATTGTTGACCTCCTTTTTTGCTGCGGGTTCTACCTGGGGCGCTTCGACGGGCCCTGCAGCCTTGGCAGCGGCAGCGGCCTTTGCGGCCTCGGCCGCCCTGGCCTTGCGGTCGGCGATGCGCTTCTTGATGCCCTCGCGGTCGAGCTCGCGGGGGAAGTTGACGCCGTGGATGGCGCCCGTGGGGCAGACCGCCTCGCATTCGCGGCAGAGCTTGCACTTGACCGGGTCGATCCAGGCGACGTTGTCCGTGACCGTGATGGCGCCGTGGGTGCAGGTCTTCTCGCAGATGCCGCAGCCGATGCAGGCGTTGGCGCAGGCCTTGCGGGCCACGGGGCCTTTGTCCTTGTTGACGCAACTGACGTACTCCCTCATGCCGCGGGGGCCCTTGGCGCGAAGCTCGATGATGCGCTTGGGGCAGGCCGCAACGCACTTGCCGCAGGCGGTGCACTTGTCCTGGTCGACGGTGGGAAGGCCTGTGGAAGCGTCCATCGAGAGGGCTCCGAACTGACAGGCCGCCACGCAGTCGCCGCAACCCAGGCAGCCGAAGAGGCAGCCGGTGTCGCCGCCGTAGAGGGCGGCCTTGACCTTGCAGCTCATGGTGCCGGCGTAATTGTTGATGCGGGGGCGTGCGTCGCACGTGCCATTGCAGCGCACGACTGCGACCTGGGGAGCCGCTTCCTTGACTTCACATCCCAGGATGGCGGCCACCTGCTTCATCACAGGAGCCCCGCCGACGGGACAGTAGTTGGAGTCGAGATTGCCTGCCTTGACGGCGGAGTCTGCAAATGCACGGCAGCCTGCAAACCCGCAGCCGCCGCAGTTGGCGCCCGGAAGGGTCTTTTCGATTTCGTCGATCCTGGGGTCTTCCTCGACGCGGAACCGCCTGGCGATGAAGAAGAGAGCCAGGGACAGAATGAGGCCGAGGGCCGTAAGGATGACTACGGTCCAGATGATTGTACTGGTCATTTCAGGTAAAATGAATAGTCTTTACTTATCTTGTTGCGGAAAAGGAATATCACCAGATAGCACAGGATGACGGCGCCGATGGCACCGAGGCCGGCATATAGCTCGCCGACGCCGAGGGCGTTGAGCACCATGAGGGCCACGAACAGCACCACGAGAGGCATGCCGTAGGCGATGAAGACCGCCTTGTAGCCCATCGCCTTCTTGAGGACGACCTCGACCTCGTCGCCTACCTGGCGGGGGGTCCAGGCGCTGGTGCGGACCTCGATACGCTTGACTTTCTGCTCGCCCAGGCCGCAGAGGCCCTTGGCGTGGCACGAGGCGCAGGCGGCCTCTGAGATTATCTCGATGGTGGTAATCTCGGGGTCGATGGCAACTATCCTGCCCTTGTGGGTAATCTCTTCCATCAGAATTCGCGGTTGGGGCCAAAGCCTCCGTAAGAGGAGGGGAAGGGATTGTCGTCGTTCATGGCGGAGGGCACTGCGCCCGAGGCGGCGAGGCGGTCGAGGGCTTCGTCCATTTCCATGAAACGTATCTGTTCGCTCTTGAAGACCATGTCGATGTCGCGGGTCTCGCCGTTGCGGTGCTTGGCGATGAGGATCTGGGTCTTCTCGCGGTCTTCCATGTTTTCGCTCAGGCCGACGTAGTCGGGGCGGTGGATGAAGATGACCATGTCGGCATCCTGTTCGATGGAGCCGGACTCGCGGAGGTCGCTCAGGAGGGGCTTTCCGGCGCTGCCGGCGCGGTTGACCGCCTGGCGCGACAGCTGCGAGAGGGCGATGATGGGGATGTCGAGTTCCTTGGCAGTGGCCTTGAGGGTGCGGGAGATGGCGGCGACTTCCTGTTCGCGCATGGCCTTGAGCTCAGGGGGTCCCTGCATGAGCTGCAGGTAGTCGACCACGATGAGGCGGACGCCCTTGTTCTTGACGAGGTTCTTGGCCTTGGTGCGGAATTCCATGATCTGCATGCCGGGGGTGTCGTCGATGTAGAACGGCGCCTTGGAGAGGCCGCGGAGCTTGAATTCCAGCTGCTCCCACTCGTAGGGTTCCATCTTGACGCTGCCTTTGATCTTGTCGGCGGAGAGGCCCGATTCGCTGGTCATCAGGCGCTTGACAAGCTGCTTGCTGGACATTTCGAGCGAGAAGACGGCCACGGGGATGTGGTGGTCGACGGCGGCGTTGCGGGCGAGGTTGAGGGCGAATGCTGTCTTGCCGACGGAGGGACGGGCGGCGAGGATTATGAGGTCCGAGCGCTGCCAGCCGTTGGTGATGCGGTCGATGCTTACGAAGCCGGAAGGCACTCCGCTCAGGCCCTCGGAAGTCTGCTGCTCCTGGATGTCGGACATGGCCTCGTTGATGACGCTGCTGATGTCCTGGACTTCCTTGCGGACGTTGGACTGGATGGCGTTGTAGACCTTGGTCTGGGCCTTGTCGATGAGGTCGTCGACGTTGATGGCCTCGTCGTAGGCGTCGCGGAGGATGTCGTAGGAGGCGGTGATGAGGTCGCGCTGTATGTTCTTCTGCTTGAGTATCTTGATGTAATACTCGATGTGGGCGGCGCTGCCGACCTTGCCCGACAGTCCGGCGAGCATGGAGGGGCCGCCGACAGTCTCGAGCTCGCCCCTGCCGAGGAGGGCGTTGGAGACGGTGATGATGTCGATGGAGGTGTGGTCGACGTACAGGTCCGTCATGGCCTCGAATATCATGCGGTGCTTCTGGTCGTAGAAGCAGGAGGGGGAGAGCTCCTCCATCGCCATGTCGACGCAGGAGGGCTCAAGGAGCATTGCACCCAGTACGGCCTCCTCGACGTCGGGCGCCTGAGGGGGTTTGTTGCCCATCTCGAGGCCTATGGTATCAAGGTTGGGAGCGGGCTGCGCCTTCTTGCGGGGTGTCTTCTGCTCCGGCATCGCTACTCGGAGGCTATTTCGGGAGTGGCGACGATGATGCGGCCGCAGTGCTCGCAGATGATGAGCTTCTTGCCGCCGGCAATCTCGATGAGGCGCTGGGGGGTGACGGTGTTGAAGCAGCCGCCGCAGGAGTCGCCGTTGTAGACGGTGACCACGGCGAGGTGGTTGTGGACGCTGCCGCGGATGCGGTTGTAGGCGCTCAAGGTCCTTTCGTCGAGCTTTGCGGCGAGCTCGTCGCGGGTCTTGACGAGGACTTTTTCTTCCTTGGCGGTGGACTCGACGATGACGGAGAGCTCTTCCTTCTTGGCCTCGAGGTCGATTTCGACTATTGCGAGCTTGTCCTTGACGCCCTCGATGGTGGCTTTGTTTTCGGTGATGGCGTCGCGGCTTTCGCCGATCTTCTTCTCGTCGATCTTGCGGAGGATGCCGAGGTTCTCGAGCTCCTTGTTGATGGAGTCGAACTCGCGGGAGTTGGAGATTTTCTCGAGCTGCTGGCGGTACTTCTCTATTTCGGAGTCGAGGTTGACGATGTCCTCGTTCATGGAGGAGATGTTCTGGTTGTATTGGGAAATGACCTCCTCGAGGGCTGCGATGCGGGCGTTGCAGGCCTCGGCGTCCTTTTCGAGTTCTGCCACTTCGGCGGGCAGTTCGCCTCGAAGCTGGACGAGCTTGTCGATTTCGTTGTCTGCAAGCTGGAGATCATAGAGGACCTTGAGTTTCTCTTCGGTGCCGGATTCGGAGTCGGCAAAATTCTTCTGCAGGGATACAAAAGTCTCCCTCTCGTCTATGGGAGTGCCTGCCTTCTGGGTTTTCTTTGCTGTGGCCATATGGTTTAAAAATCAGATTTTCTGGGAGAATACAAAGATAGGAATTTTTCTTTTATAATGAGTTCTTGATTTCCATTAGTTGGGCCCTTATTTCCTTGAGCGAATCGAGGGCCTTGACGGACTTGCTGACGGTGGCTTTTTGGGAGGAAAGCACGCGCTCGGCGCCTTCGAGGGTGAGGCCTTGATCCTTGACCAGATAGTGAATCTGCTTGAGGGTCTCGATGTCGCCGGCGGTGTACTGGCGGTTGCCCTTGGCGTTGCGCCGGGGCTTGAGCTGCCGCGGGAAGGAATTGGACCAGAAACGGACCAGGGACACCGACTCCCCTATGGCTTCGGCCGCTTCGCTGATGGTGTAGAACAGTTTTTCCATATGTTAATCCATTGATTGTCTGGTATGTTCGGACATGTAGACCATGTTGGAGTACTCTTCGGGCCCTACGGAGGCAAAAATGTAGCTCAAGGGGTCGAGGACCAGCGAATCGCGGTGAACCTCGTAGTGCAGATGGGGCGCATAGGAGTTGCCGGACATGCCGGCTGTGCCTATCTTCTGGCCCTGGCGGACGCTCTGCCCCTGCCCGACCGTAATCTCGCGAAGGTGACAGTAACGGGTCACGTATCCGCCTTTGTGCTTGATGGCCACCGTGTTGCCCTCTCCCCTGCGGGAGTGGGACACGCTGCTCACGATGCCCGGAGCCACCGCATAGACCGCAGTGCCCTGGGCCACGGTGAGGTCGACGCCGTTGTGGCTGGCGTCGGTGGTGTAGAAGGGATTTGTCTTGGTGCCTATGCCCGCTCCCACCTGCGTGTAGCTGAGCGAATCGAGCGGCAGCGCCATGGGAGGCATCACCAGCGAGGGATTGCGCAGGGCCTCGGCTATGCGGATGAAGAGGCTGTCGATGACGGCCGCCTCGGCGATGAGCTTCCCGGACTTCTCGGCGGTGTAGGAGACCAGACGGGCATCGGGGATGGAGTCGCTTCCGAAGAAGATGCTCAGCGACGACACCGGGTCCTCCTGGGGAGGGTCGGCGTGGAAGATGTCCTTGTAGATGATGCCGTCCTTGCGCGAGAGGCGTTCCATGTCCTGCCCGATGCGCTCTATCCTGGGGGGGATGGTGCCGTACAGCTCGCCGTAGAGCTTGTTCTCGGCCTTGAGGCGCTTCTCCTCCGGAGTGCTGTACACCAGCGCGAAGATGGCATATCCCACGATGGTGAGGGCCACCACGGTAAGCACGAACTTCACGAGCGTCCACAGGGCGCCGGCCACGTGATGACCCGCCTTGCGGATGTCGAAGTTGCTCACGTCGAGCACGTATCTGCCTTTACTGCCTGCCATTGGTGCCTTGTTTTTTCTGTCTTTCGCTCATGCTCGCAGCGCTGGGCGGACCGCCCACAGATTCTGCGGTGCGGCGGCCTATCATCAGGCGGTATTCGTCGACCGGCATCTCCATGTCCATGAAGCTCATGGGGTTGATCTGGGTGCCCTTGAACAGCACTTCGTAGTGCAGGTGGGGGCCGGTGACCTTGCCCGACTTGCCCACTTCGCCTATCTTGTCGCCGCGCCTGAGGGTCTGCCCGACGCCCACGTCGATGGTGTTGAGATGCGCGTAGCGGGTCTTGTAGCCGAAACCGTGGTCGACTATCACCTCGTTGCCGTAGCCGGAGTACTTGAAATCGACCTTCTCCACCACCCCGTCACCGGTCACGTAGACGGGATTGCCCAGATGTGAGGCTATGTCCTGCCCCAGATGGCGGGCGGCGCCTCCGTACACGGGGTCCTCGCGAGTGCCGAAAGGACTGGAAAGGTGATATGTGCCTTTCTGCGGCAGGATGGGAGGGACCGCAGGGATGTGGGAGACCATGTCCCCCGCCTCCTTTGCGACGAGGGCCACCTCGCCGAGCGAGGTCATCTGGATGGCGATGCGGTCGGAGACGGCGTCGAGCCGCAGGGAGAGCTCCTCCATTGCCGTGGAAGCCGAACAGTCGTAGACGGAATCCCTGAGAGGGTCGAGTGCGAAAATGGTACGGTAGACCTTGTCGTTGCGGTCCTCAATGCCGCGCAGGGTCGATTCGTAGATGTCGAGCTTGTGGCGCACGACCCCCATGCGGGACTGCCAGGCGTCGTTGCGCGAACGCAGCAAGGCGGTTTTGGGAAGGTCATTTCCGAGCACGACGAAGTAGAGCCAGAGGGCCGCTCCGACCACCGCTACCGCCCCGATTGCCGTAACCGTAAAGCGCAGGGCGGCACGCCACCAGGGCAGATGCTGCTCGTCGTAGCTGAGGGTATCGGGGTTGTACACGAATCGTTTCACGGCGCAAATATACTAATTATTTGCCAATTAGGGAACCTCACCTAAAGTTGTCCGGCCACGCAGCGCCACTCGCCGGGGTTGCGGAAGCCGCGCAGGAAGGCCTCGACGTCCATGCGTTTCTTACCCTGGAGCTGGAGGTCAGTTATCCTGAGGGAGCCGTCGGCCGTGCCGATTTCGAGGAAGGACTTGCCGTCGGAGACTATCTGGCCGGGTGCGATGCCTGAGGTGGGAGAGGCGGATATTTCGGCGGCGTAAACCTTGAGCTGGAGGTTCCCGTCGCCGGAGGTGATGTGGGTGAATGCGCAGGGATAGGGCGAAAGGCCGCGGATGAGGTTGCGGACCTGGACGGCCGGGCGTGTCCAGTCGATGGTGCAGGTCTCGCGGGTGAGCTTGGGAGCGGGCATGAGCACCTCGGAGCCCTGTATGAAGGAACGCTGCACGCGGAGCTCGGCGTTGCGCTGGATGAGCAGCTCGGCGGAGTCGCACACGAGGCTGGAGCCGAGGGCCATCAGCTTGTCGTGAAGGGTGCCTGCGTCGTCGGTGTCGAGTATGGGGCACTCCTCGCGGAGGATGATGCCGCCGGTGTCGATCTGCTTGTCTATCATGAAGGTGGTGACGCCGGTGCGCTTCTCGCCGTTGATTATCGCCCAGTTGATGGGAGCGGCGCCGCGGTACTGCGGCAGGAGAGAGGCGTGAAGGTTGAAGGTGCCCAGGCGGGGCATGCTCCACACCTCCTCGGGAAGCATGCGGAAGGCCACCACCACGAAGAGGTCGGCCTTGTAGGAGGCGAGCTGCCTGAGGAATTCGGGGTCCTTGAGCTTTTCGGGCTGAAGGACGGGGATGCCGTGCCCGACGGCGTACTGCTTGACGGGACTCTCGACCAGCTTGAGACCGCGTCCGGCGGGCTTGTCGGCCACGGTGACGACGGCGGATATCTTGTAGCCCCTCTTGCGCAGGGCGTCCAGCGGAGCGACGGCGAATTCGGGCGTGCCCATATAGACGATGCGGGGCTTGCGGAAGAATCCGCCCACGCGGCTGATCAGCTTGCGCCAGCTCGCCTTGAAGGTGTCCATGTTGAAGAGCTCGGCGTCGCGGACAGCCTTGTACGTAAAGAACACGCCCACGGGAACGAGAACGTACGCCGCTATGAAGGTGCCGTTGAACGGGTCGACGGTGCCGTCTTTGGCGAGCTTGTTGCCCATGATGTCGATGACCCAGTAGAGCATGAAGAACAGCATCGAGATGATGGCGCTGATGCCGATTCCGCCCTTCTTTATCATGGCTCCCACGGGCGCGCCTATGAAGAACAGCAGGAAACATGCTATCGCGGCGGCGAACTTCTCGAAGAAGGCGATGTCCATGCGGCGGAGGTAGAAAGTGGACTGGTAGACGTCGTGGTTGTAGGTCATCACGTCGCCGGACATCTTTTCGGCCTGGGCCGCTGCCTTTTCGTATGCTGTGCTCAGGGCCTCGTAGCTCTCCCACTTCAAGTAATCGCCGGACTCGAAGAAGGTGGACCTGTCGCCGCGGCGGGCTGTGTCGAGCTGGGCGCGCAAGGTCAGGGCCGACTCGGTGCGGAAACGCTTGTAATGGTTTTCGAGGGCGGTGGCGTTGTGGTCTTCGAGGGAGTCGATCTGCTCCTTGAGCTGGTCGATGCGCATGGACTTGGCCTGGTCGGAGAAGCGGGTGGAGTCGGACTTCTGGAAGGCGTAGTTCTTGAGCGGGATTATGAGGTTTTCCTGCGTGAAGTCGATGCGGCTCAGGGCCAGGGACGTGTCGCGATAGGTCATCTGGTTGGTCTCCTGGTAGTTGGAGCCGTTGTAGAGGGTGAACGTGAGGTAGTCCTTGGCCTTTGACATCTTGAGGACGGCGGAGTCGGCGATGATGATGGACGTGTTGCCGCGGCGGGCGGTGTGGTCGTACACCTGGACCGAATACATCATGCCGGTTTCGTCGTTCTGGTCGTCGACGCGGAGGACGTAGCCGTCGATGCCCTCGTAGAAAGTGCCCGAGGGAATCTTGATGCTGCCCTTGGTGCGGGTGATGTCGTCGCGCAGGGTGAATATCTCGTTGTAGGCCTTGGGCACCAGGTTGTTGCAGACAAAGAAGGTGCCTACAGCAATCAGCGCAGAAGTGACGATGAGGGGGGCCAGGACGCGGCCGAGCGAGATGCCTGCCGACTTGATTGCCATGAGCTCCTTGTTGTCGCCCATCTGGCTGATGACCATCATCGAGGAGAGGAGCACCGCCAGCGGTATGGCCTTGGGGAGGATGGTGCAGGCGCCCCACATCATGAACTCGAAGATGACTCCGAGCCCCAGGCCCTTACCGACGAGTTCGTCGATGTATATCCAGAGGAACTGCATCATGAGGATGAACACGACAAGCAGCAGGATCGCGATGAACGGTCCTGCAAAGGCTTTGAGTACGAACTTGTCGAGCTTCCTCATGGGTGATTATCGTGTCGCGGAGGCTATGAGGGCATCCAGGGCGTCCTTGAGCCCTGCAATATCCTTGCCGCCGGCGGTGGCGAGGCCCGGCTGGCCGCCGCCTCCGCCCTGTATGAGCTTTGCTGCGGCGCCTATGTCCTTTCCGGCGTGGCGGCCTGCGGCCACGAGGTCTGGAGAGTACATGAGCAGCAGCTGGGGCTTGCCTGCCGACTCGTACGCGGCTGCAAGGGCGGTGTTCTTGAGGTCGGGGCGGAGCATCTCGGCCGAGGCGCGCAGCACCTGCGGATCGACGCCGGAACCGGCGGGAGCGACCACGATGAGCCTGATGCCGTTGACCTCCCTGGCCTTGGACTCGAGGACGCGCGCGAAGTCGGCGGCCTTCTGCCGGGCGAACTCCTCAGCCTGCTTCTTGAAGGTGGCGTTGTCGTCGATCATCTTCTTGATGGCGCCGGCGAGGTCGGGGACGTTGTTGAAGAAGCCGCGGGCGGTCTTGAGCATGTTCTGCATGCCCAGGACCATGATTTCGGCGTCGGCTCCGGTGACGGCCTCGATCCTGCGTATGCCGGCGGCGATGGCGGCTTCGCTTGTAATCTTGAAGAAGCCGATGTTGCCGGTGGCGGAGGTGTGGCAACCGCCGCAGAGCTCGGTGCTGGGGCCGAAGTTGACCACGCGCACGCGGTCGCCGTATTTCTCGCCGAAGAGGGCCATGGCACCCAGGCTGCGGGCCTCGTCCATGGTGGCGTCACGCTTCTCGACGAGGGGGAAGTTGCTGCGTATCATTTCGTTGACGCGCATCTCGACCTCGGCGATCTGCTCGTCGGAAAGCTTTTCGAAGTGGGAGAAGTCGAAGCGGAAGCCCTTCTCGGAAACGAAGGAGCCCTTCTGCTCCACATGGGTGCCGAGGATTTCGCGCAGGGCCCTGTGCATGAGGTGCGTGCAACTGTGGTTGTTGGCTATCTTGAGCCTTCTTGCCGCATCTACCGTGAGGGTGAACCCGCCGGTGCAGTCTGCGGGCAGGCGCTCTGCGATATGTATCGTGAGGTCGTTCTCCTTGACGGTGTTGAGGATGCGTATCTGCTCGCCGGAGGCTGAGGTGATGATGCCGGTGTCGCCTACTTCGCCGCCCATTTCGCCGTAGAACGGGGTGCGGTCGAATACGAGCTGGAGCATCTCCTTGTTCTTCTGGACGACGGTGCGCTGACGCATCAGGCGGGCCCCGGTGACCTCGGTGGTGTCGTATCCCAGGAACTCCACGTCCTCGCCCTCGTGATAGCGGACCCAGTCGCCGAAGGTGTTGGCGGTGGCGCCGCGGGCGCGGTCCTTCTGCTCCTGGAGGGCCTTCCGGAAGCCGGGCAGGTCGACGGTGTAGCCGTTTTCGGAGGCGATGAGCTGGGTGAGGTCGAGCGGGAAGCCGAAGGTGTCGTAGAGCTTGAACGCATCTTCTCCGGGGATGACCTTGGAGGAGGCGCTGCGGGCCATGCAGTCGTCCATGAGCTTGATGCCGCGGTCGAGGGTGCGCAGGAATGCGAGTTCCTCTTCCTTAATCACGGACTCGATGAGCTTCTGCTGGGCGGCAAGTTCGGGGTAGGCCTCGCCCATGTCGGAGACGAGCTGCTCCACGAGCCTGCAGAGGAAGGGTTCGCCAAGGCCCAGGAAGGTGTAGCCGTAGCGCACGGCCCTGCGGAGAATGCGGCGTATGACGTATCCTGCCTTGACGTTGCTTGGCAGCTGGCCGTCGGCGATGGAGAAGGAGATGGCGCGGATGTGGTCGGCGATGACGCGCATGGCGACGTCGGTCTCGTGGCTCTCGCCGTAGTGGTGGCCGCTGAGCTCACCTATCCTGGCGAGCATGCCGGTGAAGACGTCGGAGTCGTAGTTGCTGTTCTTGCCCTGGAGCACGGCGCAGAGGCGCTCGAAGCCCATTCCGGTGTCGATGTTCTTGGCGGGGAGGGGCTCAAGATGGCCGTCGGCGAAACGCTGGTACTGCATGAAGACGAGGTTCCAGATTTCGATGACGTGGGGGTCGGACTGGTTGACGAGGGCTGCTCCGGGTATGCCGGAGGCGGCCTTCTCCTCGGGGGTGCGGATGTCGATGTGTATCTCCGAGCTGGGGCCGCAGGGGCCTGTGTCGCCCATTTCCCAGAAATTGTCGTGCTTGTTGCCGAGGATTACGTGGTCGGCGGGCAGGTGCTGCAGCCAGGCCTCGCGGGCCTCGGTGTCGAGGGCGGTGCCGTCCTCTTCGGAGCCCTCGAAGACGGTGGCGTAGAGGATGTTCCTGTCGATGCCGTAGACCTCGGTGAGGAGTTCCCAGGCCCAGTCGATGGCCTCTTTCTTGAAGTAGTCGCCGAAGCTCCAGTTGCCGAGCATCTCGAACATGGTATGGTGGTAGGTGTCGTGGCCGACCTCCTCGAGGTCGTTGTGCTTCCCGCTCACCCGCAGGCACTTCTGGGTGTCGGCGGCACGCTTGTAAGGGGTGGTCTTGTTGCCGAGGAAGATGTCCTTGAACTGGTTCATTCCGGCGTTGGTGAACATGAGGGTGGGGTCGTTGTGTACGACCATGGGAGCCGAGGGCACCACGGTGTGTCCTTTGGAGGCAAAAAAGTCGAGGAACTTCTGCCTGATTTCTTTAGAAGTCAACATAACCTGCAAAGATAATACTTTTCTGCGGATATTTCATTTTGCCAAATCGCAGGAAAGCGCTAAATTTGCCGGATATGAAGCTGCTTTTTGCAACAGGCAACCCCGGCAAGCTCCGCGAAGCCCGGGAAATCCTTGACGGATTGATGGATATCATCTCCCCGCCGGAGCTCGGCATCACCGGCGAGCCCGAAGAAACCGGCCTTACCCTGCGCGAAAATTCCCTCATCAAGGCCCGCTGGCTGCACGGCCTCACCGGCCTCGACTGCTTCGCCGACGACACCGGCCTCGAGGTCGACGCCCTCGGCGGCGCCCCGGGCGTGCACGCGGCCCGCTTTGCCGCCGACATCGCCCGCCGCGACGGCCTCCCCGTCCCCCCCGACCACGACTTCAGCGCCAACATCGACGCCCTCCTGCGCGAACTGAACAGCCACCCCGGCGAGCCCCGCACCGCCCGCTTCCGCAGCGTCATCACCCTTATAATCAACGGCGAAGAGCACTTCTTCGAGGGCGTCCTCGAGGGCTCCATCGCCACGGCCCGCAGCGGCGCGGGCGGCTTCGGATACGACCCCGTCTTCATCGCCCGCGACTTCCCCGGCGTATCGGTCGCCACCCTCCCCGAAGAAGTCAAGAACAGCATCTCCCACAGAGGCCTTTCGCTCCGCGCGATGGCACAATGGTTGAAGGACACTTACTCCCTTTGAAATGAAGAAAATAATCTATACCGTCCTCCTGCTTGCCCTCACCTTTTCCGCCGGGGCGCAGACCAAGAGCTTCAAGCTCGGCAAATGGACCGAAATCCACAACTCCATCCTCAAGGAGCTCAACCGTTCCTATGTAGACTCCCTCCCCGTCGACCGCATCGAGCGCGCCGCCGTCGACGCCATGCTCGAAGAACTCGACCCCTACACCGTCTACATCCCCGAAGAGGAGAACGAAGACCTCCGCATGCTCGTCAACAAGAGCTACGGCGGCATAGGCGCCGTCATCTACAAGCCCGACCTGCAGGGCAACGTAATCATCAACGAGCCCTACAAGGACTCCCCCGCCCACCTCGCGGGCCTCACCGCCGGTGACGAAATCCTCACCATCGACGGCGAGACCGTAGAGGGCCTGAGCAGCCTCCAGTGCAGCGAAAAGATGCGCGGCGTCCCCGGCACCAAGGTCAAATTCAAGGTCAGGAAAGTCCATACCGGCGCTCTCAAGGACATCACCATCACCCGCCAGACCATCCACCTCCCGGATATCGAATACTACGGGATGATCACCCCCCGCACGGGCTACATCCTCCAGACCGGCTTCACCGAAGGCGTAGCCGAAACCATGCGCAGCGCCATCAAGGACCTCAAGAAGACCGGCCAGCTCGACACCCTCGTCCTCGACCTCAGGGGCAACGGCGGAGGCCTCATGAACGAGGCAGTCGGCATAGTGTCCATCTTCGTCCCCGCGGGCTCGCTCGTCGTCACCGCAAAGGGGCGCGAAGAGGGTTCCTCCTACGCCTACCGCACCACCAAAGCCCCCCTGGACACCAGAATCCCCCTCATCGTGCTTGTCGATTCGGGCAGCGCCTCGGCCTCCGAGATAGTCTCCGGCGCCCTCCAGGACATGGACCGCGCCGTCATCATCGGCACCCGCACCTTCGGCAAGGGGCTCGTGCAGAGCATACGTCCGCTCCCCTATGACGGCCAGCTCAAGATAACCACCGCCAAGTACTACACCCCCAGCGGCCGCTGCGTACAGGCCATCGACTACTCCCGCCGCAACGAGGACGGCTCCGTGGGGCACATCCCCGACTCCCTCACCCACGAGTTCAAGACCGCCGCGGGCAGGACGGTCCGCGACGGCGGCGGCATCACCCCCGACATCGAAGTCAAGCCCCACGAATACAGCCGCCTCACCTATTCCCTCGTGATGAGCGGCGTTGCCGAGCAGTATGCACTCGAGTACGTCAGGGCCCACGAGTCCATCGTCCCCACCGACGACTTCCGCCTCACCGACTCCGACTACGAAGACTTCATCGCCTTCGCCAGGGGCAAGACCTTCGACTACCGTTCCTCGGCCCGCACCTACTTCGACTACATGCTCAGGGAGGTCGATCGCGACGGCCTCACCGACGCCCTCAAGCCCCAGATCGACGCCCTCCGGTCGGCCCTCGACATGGAGAAGGAAGACTTCCTGCGCCTCAAGAAGGACGAAATCGTCCCCTTCCTCGAGGAAGAAATCGTCGTCCGCTACTACTTCCAGCCCGCCGGCGTCCAGCTCCGCGTGCGCTACGACGAGCAGCTTCACGAGGCCCTGCGGCGCGCCGCTTCCTTCAGCTTCGAATGAAACACTCCCTTGAGATAATGGCTCCCGCCGGGAGCTTCGAGTGCCTCAGGGCGGCAGTGCAAGGGGGAGCCGACTCAGTGTACTTCGGCGTCGGACAGCTCAACATGCGCTCCCGCAGCGCCGCCAACTTCTCCCCCTCCGACCTCCCGGAAGTCGTACGTATATGCCACGAGGCGGGCGTCAGGGCCTACCTCACCCTCAACATAATACTCTACGACGGCGACCTCGCCCCCATGAGGGAAGCCGTCGACAGCGCAGTCGCCGCAGGAGTCGACGCCATCATCGCCTCCGACATCGCGGTCCTCGACTACGCCCGCTCCAGGGGCATGGAGATACACGCCTCCACCCAGCTCAACATCAGCAACACCGAGGCCCTCCGCTTCTGGTCCCGCTGGGCCGACGTTGCCGTCCTCGCAAGGGAGCTCACGCTCGACCAGGTGCGAGACATCCGCGACGCCATCGACTCGGAGAACATCTGCGGCCCCTCGGGACGGAAGGTCCGCATCGAAATGTTCGCCCACGGAGCCCTCTGCATGGCGGTGAGCGGCAAGTGCTACCTGAGCCTGCACGCCTGCGGGTCCTCCGCCAACCGCGGAGCCTGCATGCAGGTCTGCCGCCGGGCCTACGGCGTCACCGACCTCGAAACCGGCTACGGCCTCGAGGTCGACAACGAGTACATCATGTCGCCCAAGGACCTGTGTACCATAGAGTTCATGGATAAGATGGCGGAGTGCGGAGTGCGCGTCTTAAAGATAGAAGGCAGGGCCCGCAGCGCCGAATACGTACTGCGCTGCACACGCTGCTACAGGCAGGCGGCCGACGCCGTCGAGTCCGGCGCCTATACCCCATCCCTTGCGGCATCCCTGCGGGAGAGCCTCGGCGAAGTGTTCAACCGCGGCTTCTGGGACGGCTACTACCAGGGAGCGCGACTGGGCGAATGGAGCTCAGTGTACGGCTCCCAGGCCACCAGGCGCAAGGTCTACCTGGGCAAAGTAACCAACTGGTTCGACCGCATAGGCGTAGCCGAGATACTCGTCGAGGCCGCACCTCTCCACGCCGGCGACGACATCATGATAATCGGCCCCACCAGCGGGGTGACGGAACTCACCGTCGGCGACATGCGCCTCGACTTCACCCCCGTCCCGGAGGCTCCCAAGGGCTCCCGCTGCTCGGTGTCGGTGCCGCCGGAGCCCGGCCGCGAGCACGTCCGCCGCGGCGACAAGGTGTTCCTCTGGAAAGAAGTCTAACGGAACTTAGTGTCCTCTTCGAGCATGCCCAGGTAGGAGTTGTACCGCTGGGCCGAAATCTCCCCGTTCCCGAGCGCCTGCTTGACGGCACAGCCGGGCTCGTGCGTATGTGTGCACGGTATGAAGCGGCAGGAATCGGAGACCCTCAGCATCTCGGGGAAATACTTGTAAATCTCCTCCCTTTCCAGGTCGACGAGGCCGAAACCGCGCAGGCCCGGGGTGTCTATGACGAATCCCCCGCCCGAGAGCGGATACATCTCGTAGAGCGAAGTGGTATGCCTGCCCTGCAGGTGCGCGGTGCTGATGGCGGCGACCTTGGGATTGAGCGACGGGTCGAGGGCCCTGATGACCGACGACTTGCCCACTCCGGATTCCCCGCTCAGGAGGCTCGTACCCTGCGAACAAAGCCTCTTCAGCTCAGGAATGCCCTCGCCGGTGAGGGCCGAACACTCGATGACGGTGTAGCCCGCACCACGGTAGACGGAGCAGAACTCCTCGACCTGCTCAGGGGCGAGGGGGCGGTAAAGGTCGACCTTGTTGAGGGCGATGACCGCCTTCACCCCGTAGACCTCGCAGGTGACGAGCAGGCGGTCGAGGAACGGGAGCTTCACCTCCGGAAAATAGAGCGAAGTGACGATGACGGCGCGGTCGAGGTTGGCGGCGATGACATGGGCCTGCCGCGAGAGATTGGTGCTGCGGCGGATGACGTAGTTGCTGCGGGGAAGCACCCCGGTGATTACGGCGGCGCCGTCGTCTCCCACCTCATAGCTTACCCTGTCGCCCACGGCGACGGGATTGGTTGCAACCGAGCGCTCCAGGCGGACGCGTCCCCGCAGGACCGCAGGGAAAGGGTCCCACTCCGGAAGGCGGCTCAGCAGGAAGTGGCTGCCGGCATTCTTGACTACGACAGCCTCCATCAGCGCGCCCTTCCTACAAGCGAATCGGCAAAAGTCTTCAGGGGCGCAGCATCGGCGCCAAGGCCCGTGACGGCATCGAGCGCCCTGTCTGAATAGCGGCGGATCTCGGCCCTGGCGTCGTCACCCACTCCGAGCGAATCGTACTGGCGCATGACGGCGGCTATCTTGGCCAGCTCCTGCTCGCGCGTGGAACAACTGCGGCCGAAGACTTCGAGGAACTCCCCGGGGCGGGGGGCCTTTTCGAGCGCACGCACCGTCAGCCAGCTCTTCTTGCGGTTGATGATGTCGCCGCCGATGGGCTTCCCGAAGACCTTCTGGTCGCCGTAGGCGTCGAGCCAGTCGTCGGCAATCTGGAACGCCATGCCCAGCTCGTAGCCGTAGCGGTACAGGGCGTCGCAGTCGGCGGCGGGGGCTCCGGCGAGCAGGCCTCCCATCTTGGCGCTGCAGGCAAGCAGGACGGCGGTCTTGAGGCCTATCATCTTGCAGTAGTCCTCCATGGGGACGGTCCCTCGGCTCTCGAACTCCATGTCGTACTGCTGTCCTTCGCACACGCGGGCTGCGGTGTCGGAGAATAGCTTCATCACCTCGGCGTGGCAGGCCCGGGGGGCCTTGCAGATGCGGGTGTAGGCATCGATGAGCATCACGTCGCCGCTCAGGATGGCGGTGTCTTCGTTCCATTTCTTCCAGACGGTGGGCACGCCGCGCCGCAGGGGGGAACGGTCCATGATGTCGTCGTGGATGAGGGTGAAGGCGTGGAACACCTCGAGCGCCGCCGCGCAGTCGGTGACGCCGGGGGCGAAGGAATCGGAATAAAGGCCGTAGGCGGTGAGGCACAGGGTGGGGCGTATGCGCTTGCCGCCTATGCTCATCATGTAGCGCAGGGGGTCGTAGAGGCCCGCGGGTTCGTCGGTGAAAGCGATGCCGTCGAAAAGACCGGCGACCGTCAGGTTTATCTGCTGGGTTGTCATACTCTGAGATTGAGGCCTGCCAATATGGTTTCGGGGTGGAAGTTGAAGAGGGCGTTCATCTCGCCGGCCATGCCGAAGCCGCAGCGGTCGCACACGCCCTGTTCCTTGCCTGCGCACTGGGGCAGGCGGGTGCCGTCGGTGAAGACGAAATTGGTCACCCAGCACTGGGGCTCGAAGTCGAGGCGCTTCATCTTCCTCAGGCCCACCTTGGTGTTCATGATGTGGTAGCCCTTCTTCTTGTAGGAGATTATGAGGTCGATTATCTTCTCGCGTGTCGCGTTGTCGACGGTGAGGTATTCGGTGTCCTTGAACGGAGTGTGGAAACTGAAGGAGATGGACTTGAAGTACGGGCTCGCCTCGACGTACTCGATGGTCCTGGCCACCGCTTCATAGTTGAGGGTGTTGATGGCCATGTTGGCGCTGAGGGCCTTGAAGCCGCAGGCGGCGACGTTCTTCTCGAGGCGGGCGAAAGTGCCCTGGCCGCGGACGCGGTCGTGGTACTCCCCTACGCCGTCGAGGCTCACCCAGATGGCGCCTGCCTCGTCGGACGAGAAGGGCTTCTGGGCGTTGGTGGTTATGGTGCAGCTGAAGAATCCTATCTTCTTGGCAAGGCGGATGAGGTCGTTGATGTCGGCGTCGCCGTCGTGCCAGAGGAAGGGTTCGCCGCCCTCGAAATCGATGAAGCGGGAGCCCAGCGAATAGCAGTAGCGGAGCTCTTCCTCCAGCTGGGCCATGGTCTTGGATATGGGATTCTTGAGATTGTATACCGAGCAGTGCTTGCAGGCGAGGTTGCAGCGGTCAGAAACGAATACAACGCTCTGAAGGGGCTTTTTGGAACCGCCGAACCTTGCGCCCGCAAACCAGCGGGCAAGGTAGAAGAGCTGGGAAATCCTGGATGCCATACGCTATACGAAAAGCAGGACGACGCGCACCACCAGAATGATGAGGCAGAAGAGGGTGAGGAGGTTGCGGGCCGTGAACCAGCGGCTCAGGTACCAGCTCAGGCCTGCCGCCTTGATGGCCTCCCAGTTGCCCATGGGGCCGAGCCACTTGTGGACGGGAAGCTCTTCGCCGCGGGTGAAGGCCTGCAGCGACTTGAGCAGCCACACCGACAGGGGCAGGGACAGGAAGACGGCAAGATAGGCAGGGTGCAGCATTCCGGTGGCGACTGCCACAAGCACGGTCACATAAGGCAGGATATTGAGAAGGACCGCCACTGCCATCTTGGCCCCGTTTGTCTTCATGAGGCCTGCGAGGGTGGTCTTGCCCGAGGCCTTGTCGCCGGTCTCGTCTATGACGCTGTGGGTGTAGAGGATGTTCATGACAAGAAGCCCCACGGGAATGCTCAGCAGGGCGATCTGGGGGACGATCCTGCCGGTGCATGCGAGGCTCATGCCTATCATGAGGAGGGGGCCGAAGATGATGCCGACGACGGCTTCGCCTGCGCCCCAGTAGCAGAAGCGTATGGGCGGGGCCGAATAGAACCAGCCGAGGAAGGCGGCCAGCAGCACGCAGCCGAGCATGAGGAAGCCGCCGCCGGGCTGGAAGCCTCCCGAGAAGCCGCGAAGGGCGAATATTGCGCAGCCGCACGCGACTGCGATGCCTCCGAAGACGGCTATGGCCCTCCTGAGGTCGGCCTCGGTGGCGGAGCCGTCCATGAGGTAGGGGTATTTTGCGGTATAAGCCTTGAAGCCCTGGCGCACGACGCCCAGCCTGTCGCCGAGCATGTCGGCATGGTAGTCGTGGAGGTCGTCGATGAGGTTCATGGCAAGATGGGCGCACTTGACGCCGAGAATGCCCAGCAGGGCCATCCAGAAGTTGAATCCGGGAGTGCCGGCCGCCACTACGGCAGCCAGGATGGAGGGAATCGTACTTTGGTGGGTCGCCCCTTCGCGGGCGTTAAGAATCCATTGTTTTACAGTTGCTTTCATAATTCAAATATCGATATATCCTTCGAAGACCGGAGTTGCGGGGCCGGTCATGAAGAGATTTCCGCGGTTTTCTATCTCAAGGTGGCCGCCGTCCATGACGACGGTGCATTTGTTATCCACAAGGCCGAGGGCCATTGCGGCCGCGGCAGTGGCGCAGGCGCCCGTGCCGCAGGCGAGGGTGATGCCGCTCCCCCGCTCCCAGACCCTCATGCGGACGCGTCCCGGGGCCTCGACGGAGAAGAACTCCACGTTGACTCCGCCGGGGAAGCACGGAAGCGTCTCTATGGCGGGCCCGATGTGCCCGAGCCCGACGGCAAGGGCGTCGGCGACGGGAATGACGAAATGGGGATTGCCCACGTCGACCGACACGCCCTCGAATTCCTGCCCGGCGGCGGAGACCTTCATGCCCGGCTCGACCCTGGAGGGCCTGCCCATGTCGACCGTGACGCTCAGGACGCGGCCGTCGGGCCCGGGATGAAGCTCGAGGCGCCTGATGCCCGAACGGGTGTCGAGCGTGAGGCAGGTCTTCTGCGTGAGCCCCTTCTCGTAGACGAAGCGGCCTATGCAGCGGGCGGCGTTGCCGCACATCAGGCCCTCGGAGCCGTCGGCGTTGTACATGCGCATGCTGAAATCGGCCCTGTCGCTGCGGCCTATGAGCACGAGGCCGTCGGCGCCTATGCCGAAGTGGCGGTCGCTCAACACGCGCGAGGCGGCGGCGGGGTCGGGGATGCTGTAGCGGGTGGCATCGACGTATATGTAGTCGTTGCCGAGCCCTTCCATCTTTGTGAAATGCAGTAGCATTGCGGCGTTATTTCTTGCGTTGACTCTTCGATGGCTTGCGGCCGGAGCTGCTGCGGGCGGACTTGCCGGCACCCTTGCGGGAGCCGTGGTTGCGCGGCAGGGGCGAACGGACGGGAACGTAATCGTCCTCCGGCGTTTCGGGACGGTGAATTTCGGGCTCGATGAGCTCGAAGTCGAGAAGGCGCTGCTCGAGGTTGGCGGCGGCCACCCGTATCTTCACCCGGTCTCCAAGGCGGTACTGGGCACGGGTGCGCCTGCCCACGAGGCGGTAGCGTTTCTCGTCGAACTCGAAGAAGTCGGACTTCATCTCGCGAAGGGCGACCATGCCCTCGATGTGGGTGTCGTCCAGCTCCACGTACATGCCCCATTCGGTTATGCCCGAAACGGATCCTTCGAACTCCTGCCCCACCTTGTCCTGCATGAACTCCACGAGCTTGTACTTGATGCTCGTGCGCTCGGCGTCGGCGGCAAGCTGCTCGCGGGCCGAGGCATGCTCGCACTCGGTCTGGAAGCGGCCCTTGTCGGCGGAATCGCCCCCCGACAGGTACTTGCCCAGGAGGCGGTGGACCATGAGGTCGGGATAACGGCGTATGGGCGAAGTGAAATGGGTATAGAAGCGGAACGCAAGGCCGTAGTGGCCGATGTTGTCGGTGCTGTAGACGGCCTTGGCCATGCTGCGCAGGGCCAGGTTCTCGAAGGCGTTGAACTCGGGCTTGCCGCGCGAAGAGTTGAGCAGTTCGCGCAGGGCGACCGCCGCTCCGGCGCCGCTGTCGGCGGGGGCCATCTTGTAGCCGAAGCCCGCCGCGAAGCCCCTCAGGCCCTCGAGCTTGAGGAAGTTGGGCTCGTCGTGGACGCGGTAGACGAAGGTCTTGGCGCCCTTGAGCTCCACCCCGTTCATGCGGCCGCCCGTGGCGACGAATTCGGCGACGGTGCGGTTGGCGAGGAGCATGAACTCCTCGATGAGGTTGTTGGACTCGCGGGCTGTCTTCTGGTACACGCGCACGGGCTTGCCGGCATCGTCGACCTCGACCTTCATCTCGGGACGGTCGAAGTTGATGGCGCCGGCCTTGAAGCGGGCCGCCCTGAGTATGCGGGCAAGGCCGTCGAGGGTGAGGATGGCGTCCTGCAGGGGGGTGCGCTCGCCCGGAGCGGGCGGGGCGTCGATGACGGCCTGGGCCTGGTCGTAGTCGAGGCGGGCGTCGGAGCGGATGACTGTGCGCCCTATCCAGCGGGACTTCACCGCACCCTTGGGGCCCATTTCGAACACGGCCGAGAAGGTGAGCTTGTCCTCGTCCTGGCGGAGGGAGCAGAGCCTGTTGCAGAGCTTCTCGGGCAGCATGGGGACGGTGCGGTCGACGAGATAGACCGAAGTGCCGCGCTCGCGGGCTTCCCTGTCTATGACGGAACCGGGGCGCACGTACCAGGACACGTCGGCGATGTGGACGCCGACCTCGTAGTTGCCGTTCTGGAGCTTGCGGAGCGACAGGGCGTCGTCGAAGTCCTTGGCGTCGGAGGGGTCGATGGTGAAGGTGAGGGCGTCCCTGAAGTCCTTGCGGCCCTTGAGATCCTCGGGCGTGATGGAGTCGGGTATCTTTTCCGCCGCCTTTTCGACCTCCTGGTCGAAGCGGTAGGGCAGGTTGAACTCGGACAGGATGGCGTGCATCTCGGTGTCGTTGTCGCCGGGCATGCCGAGCACGTCGCTGATGTGGCCCCAGGGGCTCAGGTCCCTGCGGTCCCAGCGGTCGACCACTACGGCCACCTTCATGCCGGCCCCGGCGCCAGCATCGCGGGCTTTGGCTGCGTCGACCTGTATGTCGTAGGGCATGGACTTGCTCTGCATGAGCACCCAGGCCTGGGCGCCCATGTAGTGCATGAAGCCCACGAACGGGGCCTTGTTGCGCTCGAGTATCTCGACGACCTCGCCTTCGCGCCTGCGGCCTGCTCCCGTGCCCGGAGCGACCGACACGCGCACGGTGTCGCCGTTGAGGGCATGGCGCGTCTTTGCGGCCTTGACGAAGATGTCGTCGTCGATGCCTTCGACCCTTACGAAGATGTAGCCTTCGCGGGTCATCTGTGCCTTGCCCACGTACTCCGTACGCGGCCTGCGGCCCTGCCCTTTGGTTCGGGATAATTTCTTTTTCTTCATTCCTGAGATTCTCTACATGTGGCTGAGAAGGATTTTGGAGCCTGCCGGGCCGGGGGCGAATTCGATCCCCTGCGCGGCGGCGGGCACGAGCAGGCAGCCGTCTGCCTGCAGGAGCTGCGTGTCGGAGCCGCACTTCACGCTGCACTCCCCTTCGATTCCCAGGAGGATGACGAAGCTGTCGAGGGCCGCAAGGTCCAGGGAGAAGGGGCGGTCGGGCGCAAGGAGGGAGGTATCGAAATACTGGCAGCTCACAAGGGGTACAAGGGCGTTGGCGCGGGGCTCGTAGCGGGTACGGTAGTCGGGATGGACAGTGTAGTCTATGGCGTCCCTGGCAAGGTCCGTATGGAGCTCTCGCGGCTTGCCGTCGAGGCCAGGGCGATTGTAGTCGTAGATGCGGTAGGTGGAGTCGGAGGTCTGCTGAATCTCGGCCACGTAGCTGCCGGGAAGCAGGGCATGGACGCGCCCGGGAGGGATGAAGAAGACGTCGCCCGCCTTTATCGGATGATGTGCCACCGCGTCGGTGATGGTGCCGTCGGCGACCATCCGTTCAAATTCGTCCGGGGTGATGCGCTTCGAAAGGCCGGCCTGCAGCTGCGCGCCTTCGCAAGCCCTGACGACATACCACATCTCGGTCTTGCCGTGAAGTCCCTGACGGGCCCGGGCGAACTCTTCAGAGGGGTGGACCTGTATGCTCAGGGGCGCGTGGACGTCGAGGAACTTGACCAGCAGGGGGAACTCGTCGCCCGTGCGGGCATAGACGCTCCTTCCGAGCAGGCGCTCCTTCTCCTGCGCCGCGAGCTCATTGACCGTCATGCCCCCGCAAGGGCCGCCCGAAACCACCGAAAGGCGTTCCGGGTAGCCGGAGAGCACCCACAGCTCGCTGCCCCAGACCATGGGGCGGAGTATAGGTTCGAACCTGTACACTTCCTAGAACAGGGGCTCGGCAGTCATTGCCTCGGGCCGGGGGATGCCCATGAGCTTGAGAATGGTGGGGGCCACGTTGCACAGGGCTCCGTCCTTGACGGCGGTGACCTCGGGGCCTGCTCCTATCACGATGAACTGTACGATGTTGAGCGAATGCTGGGTGTTGGGGCTGCCGTCTTCGTTGACCGCATAGTCGGCGTTGCCGTGGTCGGCGGTGAGGAGGACGGTGTAACCGTGGTTGAGGGCGCAGGTGACGGTGGTCTCGACGCAGCCGTCTATGCAGCCTACGGCATTGCAGATGGCATTGTAGACGCCGGTGTGGCCTACCATGTCGCCGTTGGCGTAGTTGAGGATGATGAGGTCGTTGCGCTCGCTGCGTATGGCTTCGCAGAGCTTGTCGGTGACTTCGACGGCGCTCATCTCGGGACGCAGGTCATACGTGGCGACCTTGGGAGAATTGACAAGGATGCGGTCCTCGCCCTCGAAGGGGGTCTCGCGGCCGCCGTTGAAGAAGAAGGTCACGTGGGCGTACTTCTCGGTTTCGGCGATGCGGAGCTGGCGCAGGCCGGCGCGCGAAACGGTCTCGCCGAGGGTGTCGGTCACTTCTTCCTTGGGGAAAAGGATGTGGAGGCCCTTGAACGAGGCGTCGTAGGGAGTCAGGGTGCAGTAATACAGAGGTATGGTGTGCATCCCTTCCTCGGGCATGTCGTTCTGTGTCAGGACATTTGTAAGCTCGCGGGCGCGGTCGTTGCGGAAGTTGTAGAAGATGACGGTGTCGCCCTCTTCGACCTTTGCGAGGGGCTTGCCGTCGCGGGTTACGACTATGGGCTTGATGAACTCGTCGGTCACGTCGGCGTCGTAGGAGGCCTGGATGCCGTCGAGCGCGTGCTCGAACCGGGCGCCCTTGCCTTCGACCAGCATGTCGTAGGCTTCCTTGATGCGGGCCCAGCGCTTGTCGCGGTCCATGGCGTAGAAACGGCCGCAGACGGTGGCGACCTTGCCGGTGGTCTGAGCCATCTTCTCTTCGAGCTCCTTTACGAAACCGTATCCGCTGTGGGGATCGGTGTCGCGGCCGTCCATGAAGCAGTGGACGTAGACCTCGGGGAGGCCTTCGTTTTTGGCCTCTGCGAGGAACTCGTAGAGGTGGTCGAGCGAAGAGTGGACCCCGCCGTGGGAGCACAGGCCGAAGAAATGGAGCTTGCCGCCGTTCTTCTTGACATTGTCGTAGGCGGCGCGGATTTCGGGGTTGCGGAGGAGGCTGTGCTCACGGCAGGCGATGTTGACCTTCACGAGGTCCTGGTACACGACACGGCCGGCGCCGAGGTTCATGTGACCGACTTCGCTGTTGCCCATCTGGCCGTCGGGCAGGCCTACGTATTCGCCGCAGGCCTGGAGGTGCGACATGGGATATTTTGCCCGCAGGCTGTCGATGAACGGCGCGCCCTGGGTATAGATTGCATTGCTGTGGTCGTGGCGTCCTTCGCCCCAACCGTCAAGGATCATCAAAAGGACTTTTTTGTTCATAGTTTTTATGGTGAAAAATAATTTATTCGAGGCCCCTGGCACGCATGAGGGCGGCGGGATTGGGCTGGGCGCCGCGCCACTGCATATACAGGGTCATGGGCTCCTCGCTGCCGCCCCTGCGGAGGAAGGTGTCGCGGAAGCTTTCGGCGGTAGCCTTGTTGAATACGCCGTCGGAGAGGAACTTCTCCCATGCATCGACGGCGAGCACTTCGCTCCACAGGTAGCTGTAGTAGCCTGCGCTGTAGCCGCTGTTGAAGATATGGTTGAAGTAGGTGGTGCGGTAACGGGGGATGATTTCGTCTACGAGGCCCATCTCGCGGCAGGTCTTCTCCTCGAAGGCGCAGACGTCTTCGGGGCCGTTGAAGGCGGCGAGCTCTTCGGCCGAGAGCTCATGCCACTTCATGTCGAGTATGCTGGCGGCGCAGAGTTCGCCCGTCATGAAGCCCTGGTTGAACTTGAGGGAACTGCGGATCTTGCCCACAAGCTCGTCGGGTATGGGCTCGCCGGTGCGGTAATCGTTGGCGTAGCGGGCGAGTATCTCGGGCACGAAGGCGAAATTCTCGTTGAACTGCGAGAACATCTCGACGAAGTCGCGGGCTACGGAAGTGCCGCTCACGGTCTTGTAGTGGCATTTTGTGAGGAAGCCGTGCAGGGCGTGTCCGAATTCGTGGAACGCGGTCTGGACGTTGTCGACCGTAAGCAGTGAGGGCTGCTCCCCGTCGGGTGCGGGGAAATTGCAGACATTCACTATGACGGGACGCACCTCGGTGCCGTAGTCGTACTGGTCGCGGAAATTGTTCATCCAGGCGCCGCCCCTCTTGGTGGGACGCACGTAGTAGTCGCGGTAGAAGATGCCGAGCAGGGAGCCGTCGAAGTCGGTGAGTTCGTATGCCTTGACAACGGGGTTGTAGACCTCGACGCCGGGGGCCTCGCGAACGGAGACTCCGTAGATGGCGGAAGCGGCAGCGAATACGCCCTGCATCACGCTGTCGGCCTGGAAGTAGGGCTTGGTCAGGGACTCGTCGAGGGCATACTTGAGGGAACGGACCTTCTCGGCGTAGTAGCTCCAGTCCCAGGCCTCTATCTTGTGGCCGGCAAGGGCCTGCATGTCGGCGATTTCGGCCCTGGCCTTGCGCATGGCGGCATCCATGACGGGCTGGAGGAAGTTGTCGACGGTCGCGGGATCGCCGGCCATCTTGTCGCTGAGCTGGTAGGCGGCGAAGCTCGGGTAGCCGAGCAGGCCGGCCATCTCGGCGCGGAGCTTGAGTATCTCGAGCACGATGGCGTTGTTGTCATGCTCGCCGCCGTTGTTGCCGCGGGAGGAGTAGGCCTTGAAGACCTGCTCGCGCTTGTCACGGTCGGGGCAGGAGGCCATGAAGTCGTAGTACTCGCTGACCGTGATGCCGGTCGCTTCCTTGAAGGCGTTGTTCTCGGCGAGGAGGTTCTGGCCGAACTTCTGGCTGAGGGTCGACAGGCGGGTGTTTATCTCGGCGAAGCGTTTCTTGCCGGCCTCGTCGAGGCCCACGCCGTTGCGCTCGAAGGCCTGGTAGACTTTTCTGGTGACCATCTGCTGCTCGCGGGTGAGCGACGCGCTCCCGTCGTATACTGCCTTGACCCGGGCGAAGAGATCGGAGTTCATGAGAATCTCGTTCTCGGCGTCGGTGAGCATGGGGAGCACTTTTTCTTCTATCTCCTGTATCTCGGGAGTGGAGTCACTCTCGGCGAGGTTGAAGAATACGCCCTCGACGCGGTCGAGGATGGGGCTCGCCTGCTCGTAGGCGAGGATGGTGTTTTCGAACGTGGGGGCTTCGGGATTGTCGATGATGGCCTGTATGGCGGCCTTCTGCCCGGCAATGCCGGCCTCGAAGGCCGGCATGTAGTCCGAAGTCTTTATCTTTGAGAAAGGTGCTGTCCCGTAGGGAGTGTCCCACTCCTGGAGGAATATGTTCTGTCCGCTGCAAGCCGTCAACATGATGCACAAACCGGAAAAGACAAGAAGCTTTTTCATTATAAGGTGATTACAATACTTTTACGGAAACCGACGGTTCATCGATCAGCGACATCTGGGCGGAACCGTTGTAGATGGAAAGGATGCCGGTGATGGCAACGGGAGAGCCGTCGCGAAGGCTGCCGTCGAGCCTGGTGTCGCAGAACTTGGAGTAGCCGCTGGTGCGGACCTGCACCTCGGTGCCGCCGAGAGCGAAGTAGTGCGAGACGTAGTTGGCGGTGGCGTACTTGACCATTATCTCCTTGTAGGTGAGCTCGGCGTCGGAGCCGAAGCTGTCGAGGAGCTTGCCTTCTTCGAGGTAGTCGCAGGGACGGCCGGTGATGGGACCGTAGCGGGTGGCGCCGCTGCCAACCTGGGCGGTATCCCAGTCTCCGCTTTCTATATACTTGATATACATAGACTTGGACATGGCCCAGGTGTCGATGCCCCAGGTGCCGGCGTCGGAGAGGAAGACCCTGTTCTCGGGGTTGCCGCTCTTGTGGTCCATGTTGGGGTTGGGGTACACGAGGGCGAATATCTCGTTCTTGTACACAAGTCCGCTGACGATGACGTACTTGCCCCACAGATCGCCGGTGAAGCCCTTGCTTATCGCGGCCTTGAGGTCGGCCTCGGTGACGGACAGGGGCTGGAGGGCGTCGGCATAGGCGCCGCGGAAGACATTGCGGTCGATTATGGCCTGAACGTCGATGTAGGAGGTCTCGTACTCGTTGGTCGTGGTGTCGTCGGGCTCAAGGCCGAGCTGGGGCATGCCGTTGTAGGCGCCCAGGGTGAGGCCCTGGCAGCGTACGTACACCCACTGGCCCAGACGGAAATCGCTGTACAGGGAGGACTTGCCTATCTTGACGTCGATGCCGCCGGTTTCGTCCTGGATGTAGAGCTCGCGGTAGATGTTGCCGGTCACGTCGCTCGATATGACCTGGCCCTTGATCCAGATGTTGTCGTAAATCAGTGCGCCGCCGCTCTTGTAGAGGGACTTGAGGTCGCTTATCGTGGTCCAGGTGCCGTCGAAGCCCTTGGACTTGAGGTCGGACTCGGAGTACAGCTTTGCGGCTTCGGGGGCGTTGGCGCCGAAGGTGAATACCGGATCCCACTCTTCCTTGACGGTCTTGCAGGAAGAAAGCGCCACGAGGGCGAGGGAAAGGAACAGAACTGTCTTTTTCATGAGCTTAGAACCTGAAGTAAATGTTGAGCATGTAGTTGAGTCCCGACATGTAGAAGTACTTGGGATCGAAACGGTAGTAACGCTCCTTCGAGACGGTGTTGTCGACGAGGCGGGTCTGCTCGTAGCCGCCGGTCTTGACACGGGTGTTGTTGAGGAGGTTCTTTACATTGAAGGAGAAGCCGAGCTGGTACTTGTATTGGATGTACCAGGACTTGCCGACGCTCAGGTTGACCAGCCAGGCGGGGTCGAACTGCTCCTGGGTGGTCATGTAGACCAGTTCCTCGGGAGTGACGTTGTTGTCGGGGCCGGCGGTGGCGTAGTCGGTGCGGTACAGGGGATTCATGTCCAGGTAGGACTTGCCGAAGTACTCGACGTCGGCGTCGATGAACCAGTAGTTGTAGTTGTAGGCAAGGCCGAGGCTGGCTGCGAGCTGGGGGGTGGAAGGCACGTAGTGCTTCTGCCAGCCGGTAAGCTCGCCGGTCAGGTTGCCCTCGCTGTCTTTGGCGAACACGGGGCTGGCCATCCAGTAGGAGACGAGGACGTCCTGCATGACGGTCTCGGCGCTGTTGTCGACGGTCTGGGTCATGCGGGGGTTGGAGGTGTAGACGTATTCGCCCATGCTCAGCACTCCCTGCAGCGAGAGGTTGTCGACCAGGTAGGTGGGCACCTTGAAGCCGAGCTCGAGGCCCATGTTGCGCTGGTCTATGCCGGTGATGGCGAAATTGGAGAATGCGTTCTGGAGGTCGTCGTAGGCGCTCATCACCTTGCTCTGGTCCTTGATGGTGGTGTAGTACAGGGTGGTGCGGACGTTGATGCCGTTGCCGCTGTACTGCCAGTTGAGGTCGGAGGTGAAGGTCTTGACGGTCTCGATGTCGTCGACCATGGTGTTGCGGGTGCGGGGCGAGAGGAACACCTGGTTGAACTTGGGGGCGTCGTTGAAGTAGCCTACGTTGGCATAGACCCTCTGGGTGCCGCCGATTACGTAATTGAGACCCATCTTGGCGGCATAGGTGAAGAAGCGGGCCTTCTTGGAACGGCCGTACGAGGACTCGCTGCTCGCGGTGACGCCCGCAGCCTCCCATGCTGAGAGGGCGTCCTGAGTATAGACATGTCCGGGGAAGAGGCCCTTGCGCATGAGGCCCTGACGGCGGAACTCCTCGTATCCTGCACGCAGGCCGGCGTCGGCGCTGAAGTTGCCTGCCACGAAGTGGCCGTTGAGCCAGCCGCCGGCGGTACGGGCCTTGGCGTAGTAGTCGTAGCCGTACTTGTCGCCCACATGGAGCTTGCGGGCCTCGCCGTGGGCGAGGTAGTAGTCGAGGTCGTTCTGGACCTTCCAGGGCTGGGAGGCGAAGTCGCGCTCGGCAAAATTGTCGACGTCGAGGAAGTACTCGCCGCCGAGCAGGTCGGCCACGACCTTGTAGTACTCGGTCCAGTTGGCGCGGGCGTTGATGCCGCCGGTAACGGTGACCCAGGGAGCTGCGCGCCACTTGGCGGTGGCTGCGAAGTTGAGGTCCTTCTGGTCGGTGCGGCGCTCCTCCTGCACGTATTTGGCGCGCCCGCCCTGCACGTAGTTGACGTTGTACAGGCGGTCCCAGTCGATGTGGGTGAGCTTGGGATAGAGGGAAGAGTTCTGCCAGACCTCGCTGGTCCACGCGTACTTGGCCGCGTTGTTGCGGTTGAGGTCGGTGTTCTCGTCGAAGAAGTAGCTGGGCAGGTTGCGGTAGTAGTCGGGCCTGGGGTCCTGGGCGTCGTACCAGTCAAGGGCGGTGTAGCCGTTCTTGCCGAAGCGGTAGAGGACGGTTGCGGAGCCTTCGAAGTTGTCGGTGGGTGTGAACTCGTAGCGCACGACGGCGACGGGCTCGTGGGTCTTGCGGACGCGGGCGTTGCGGACCACGCCGTTCTGGTAGCCCCAGTTGGAGTTGTACATGTTGTCGCCCACGAGGTCGTAGACCTCCTGGGTGGAGGCGTTCTGGGCGCCCCTCTGGCCGGGAGTCGCGAAGAAGATGAAACTCAGCTTGTTGGAACGGTCGAAGACCTTGTCGGCGGCGAGGTAGTAGGCAAACGAGCGGTAGTACACGCCGTCTATCCAGTCGTTGCCGCCCAGGCGGGCCGAGACGTTGGCGGCGAAGGCCCAGCCGTTGTCCATGAGGCCGGTGGCGTAGGAGGCCATGAGGCGCAGGCGGTAGAGCTGGCTGTTGGTCATCACGCTGCCCCTGAGGCCCTTGCGGACGGAAGTGGCGTTGCCGAAGATGTAGGTGAGGCCGTTGTAGCCGCCGAAACCGTAGTCGGACACCTCGGCGCCGTTGACCGTCTCCTTGGAGCGCATGGCCTCGTTGAGGCCGCTCCAGAGCGAGTAGGGCGAATAGCCGGTGATGGCGTCGTTGAGCTTGATGCCGGCAAGGTAGACGTCCTGGCTCTCGGAACTGTAGCCGCGTGCACGGAAACGCACCGACGAGAAGTTGTAGCCGGCGATGTTGTTGAACACGTCGTTGGATCCGAAGAGGATGGTGGGATTGTCGTTGTAGCCGGAGTCGTCGAGGTCGAACGCCGCGAAGGAGTCGTCGTCGATGTCGGTCACCTGCTGGAGGGCGGTGAGCGAGAGGTTGAACATGTTCTTGACGTAGCCGTCATTGACGGTGACCTGGACCGAGCTTTCGAGGAAGTCGGGGGCCGTGATGACGAGCGTGTACATGCCGTTGTCGAGATTGCCTATCTGGAAGGTGCCGTCGGTGGCGGACTCGGTGACGGCCACTTCGTCGGCTCCCTTCATGAGGGTCAGGCGGGCCTTCTCTATCGGCTGCCGGCCGTTGCGGTTGATTACCGTACCCTTGACTCCGCCGGTATAATCCTGGGCGGACAGGGTGACGGCTGCAAGCACCGCGGCCAAAGTTATCAGTATTCTTTTATGCATGGTGAATGTTTTTGTCATTCCGGGCGAAGTCGAGGAATCTATCTTGCTATCAGGATATACGTCGGATAGTGGTCTGAATACCCGCCGATGAAGGCGCCGCCGCTGAAGGTGCGGAAGGGCGTGCCCTTGTACTGGCCGCTCTGGTTGGTCATGAAGGGCTTGGAGAACACGCGGCCGTAGTAGGTCCCCTTGACGAGGGGCTGGATCTGCCAGGTGCCGGAGGGTGCGTGCGCAAGGTTGTAGTTGACGAGGATGCAGTCGTAGATATTACCCTCGCCCCTGTAGTAGAGCGAGCTGAACCCGGCCTTGAGCATCGAAAGGAACGGGGAGAAGAAGTCCTCGGCGCCCACTTCGGCTATGTCTTCGCGGCCGCGGAGATAGACGGCCATGGACTCGTCGGTGGGGTTGTCGTTCATGTCGCCCATCACTACGCACTTGATGCCGGGATACTTCTTCATCATGCCCATGGCGTGGTTGTAGATGATTTCGCCGCCGCGGGCACGGAGGTCCTGGCCCTTGCCGCCGAGACGCGACGGCAGGTGGCAGACGTAGATGGCGAAGTGCTCGCCGCCGATGAGGCCATGGGCCATGAGGACGTCGCGGGTGCGGAAGTTGTCCTGCTCCTCGGGGGTCATTTCGAACTTGATTTCGCTGCCGGCGAAGGTGAAGGGGATGGACTCGCTGTCGAGGAGGGTGAACTTGGCGGGGTCGTAGAGCATGGCCACGTCGACGCCGCGGCGGTCGGGACCGTCGTAATGGACGATCTGGTAGTTGGCCGCAGCGATTTCGTCCTGGCAGACGAGGTCTTCGAGGACGTGGCGGTTCTCGACCTCTGAGACGCCGAGGACGGTGTGCCAGACGCCGTTGTCTTCCTTCATGGCGGCGATTACGTGGGCCATGTTGGCGAGTTTCTTGGCGTATTTGGCCTCGGTCCAGTTGTTGCCGCCGTCGGGGAGGTACTCGTAGTCGTTCTTGCCCTCGTCGTGGAAGGTGTCGAAGAGGTTCTCAAGATTGTAGAAGCCAATGATGTGGGAGCTGCGGAGGGTCTGGTCGGAGACCTTTCGGGCGGAGCCGCAGGAGACGGCCAGCAGCAGCGCAATCAGAGGCAGGATGTATTTTTTCATGCTGTAGGGTTATTCGTTAGGGGCATGTCATTTCCACCATTTGGATATTTCGGCCGACTCGACCTTGTCGGCGTTTTCCTTGCCGATGAGGTTCTGAAGGTTGGGGAAGAAGTCGATGCCTGTCTGTTCCTCGAGGGAATCGATGGTCATTATGTAGTCAAGGAAGTTGCCCATGGCGATGGAGGCGTCGTGGGGCAGGAGGAAGCCCGCCGCCATGAAGCCGCCGGCCGTGGCGTAGGAGGATGATCCCCTGTAGAGCAGGGCCTTGAAGTAGTGGGTGGGTATCTTGACGGCAAAGCCCGAACTGGTGCCGGAGACCTGCCGGGAGTCCTTGTAGAGGCAGCCGGTCACCACGTAGAGCGTATCGGCAAGGGCCGCGTAGGCACGCACTTTCGTTTCCAGGGCCGCCCAGATCTTGCCGTTGAAGTTGTACTGCTGGGGGGTCATGTTGGTGGAGTAGAAGGTGGTGGTGTTCTGCGTGTAGGAGAGGCGGTCGGCAGAGGGAATCTGGTGGCCGCGGCTCCAGCCTCCTCCGTACGAGCCCCCGATGAGGCTGGGCTGCTGGGAGACGGGGACCAGGGGGTCGAAGCCCCAGGCGTCGGAGCGGCTGCCGTTGCCTATGAGGCTCTTGTTGAGCGGATAGGCAATCCAGAGGGAAAGGTGCTCGGAGGCGTCCCAGTACATGGACCAGTTGCGGGTGCCGTTTTTGGAATAGCTCTCGTAGGAGCTGCCGTCGTTGCTGTGGGCGTAGAAGGTGAGGCCGTCGCCGGCTGAGGTGGCGGGAAGCTCGAGCCAGCCCCAGGGAGCGGTCTTGGAGCCGTAGGCTCCTGTTTCCACGTCCTCTCCCCTGTCGCCGGACTGCCTGACCGTGGAACGTGCCTCGCTGCCGCCGGCGGTGCGGAGCACCATGGTGACGCTGCGGTCTTCGGTGGAGGGGTTGGCGTCGTAGCGGAGGCGCACGTCGCTCCTGTCGCCCTCGCCGGAGGAGGGATCCATGGTGGCCCAATCGGCGCCGCCGGGGAATTCAAGGTCGATGATCCAGGTCCCGTCGGCCTCGACCGACACCCACACGCTCCCCGAACCGGAGTCGACTACGGAGTCGCGGGGGGTGACGGAAGGGGTGCGTTCTTCGTTTGCCATACCGCAGGCGGCAAGCATCAGAAGGACGGGCAGCGCCATGAGCGCCATTCGGCTGGATAGGGGGCGCATGGGCGTGCTATTCGGCTTTTATCCCAAACAGGGCGGCACGGTAGCCGACCGTGGTCTCGACGGTGACTTCGGTGACGGAAGTGCCGAGGTCGACGGTGTAAAGGTCGGAGTCGGTGACGCTTATGGTGTATGTAGGATTGCCGACGAGGCCGTTGTTGGCTTTAGGGGAAGCGGTCGCAACCTGCTGTCCGTCAATCGAAAATACGAGGACTGCCTCGGTTACGCCCTTCCACGAGACGGCATAGAAGGTGAGCTTCTGGAAGGCGGCCTCGGAGCTGAGTACGGACTTGCCGAACTTGCTGCCGGCGCCGAGCTTGAGGATGGACACGTCGGCGGTGCCGTTGACGTCGGCCTTCTGGTCGTATGCTCCGTCGGAACCGGAGGTCCAGCTGACGTTGCTCGTGAAGTCTCCGCCGGTCTGGTCGCCGCCGCCGTTGCCGCCGCCGTTGTCGTCGCCGGCCTCGGCCTCGGTCTTGCCGTTGAGGGAGTAGATGTAGGCGTCCTTGCTCACGGTCTCGTAGGTGGTGCCGCCGTAAAGGGTGACTTTGCCGTAGGCGACGACCTCGTCGCCGACCTTGATCTGGGTGCAGCCCTCCTGCCACGACTTGTTTTCGAGGTAGTAGATGCTGTAGCAGGTGAACTGGGTGGAGGAGGTGGAGCCGTCCTCGGAGATGGTGAAGATGGCGGTGCCGTGCGCGACATCGAATGTGTTCTTGATGCTGCAGATTATGCCCTTGACGTAGACGCGGGCGTCGGAGCTGTAGGAAGCTCCGTCGATGTACGCGACCGCGCCGGCGGGATTGAAGGGATTGTCGAGGGTGCCGTCGCCGGAAGGCGTGCCTGTATTGACCGGCGTGTCGCCTGCGGTGAACGCCTCGATGTAGGCGTCGACCATTTCGTGCTTGAGGTTGCCGCTCTTGTCGGTGTAGGGCTGATACTTGCCGCGCACGGTCACGGTGCCGCCTTTCTTGACGACGCTGCTCCATTCGTCCTTGTTGTTGACGGTCCAGACGACGACGGTGGCGGTGCCGTCGTTCATGTCGAAGGAGCAGTACGTGGTGTTGACGTCGGAGGTGACTTCACCGACGAGGCGGTAGGTGGTGTTCTGGTCGGCGCGGGAGATGAATTCGGCGCAGCTGATCTGCTCGACGCCGGTGGGGTCGACGGGGGTGTCGCCGGCGGGAGAGAACGCCTCGATGTAGGCGTCGACCATTTCGTGCTTGAGGTTGCCGCTCTTGTCGGTGTAGGGCTGATACTTGCCGCGCACGGTCACGGTGCCGCCTTTCTTGACGACGCTCTTCCATTCGTCCTTGTTGTTTACGGTCCATACGACGACGGTGGCGGTGCCGTCGTTCATGTCGAAGGAGCAGTACGTGGTGTTGACGTCGGAGGTGACTTCACCGACGAGGCGGTAGGTGGTGTTCTGGTCGGCGCGGGAGATGAATTCCGCGCAGCTGATCTGCTCGACTTCCCCGGGTTCGACGGGGGTGACTTCACTGCCGGTGGCGCCGTTGATGGAGTAGAGGTAGCCGCCGGTATTCTCGGGAGTGTTGCCCCTGTAGTTCATCAGGGGTGCGTAGATCACTACGTCGTCGCCGAGCTGGATGTCGGTCTGGCCGGCCTGGAACTTGTTGCCGCCGAAGTAGAGGAGGTTGTAGAGGGTGAACACGTCACCGGTGGTGAGGCCGTCGTCGGAGATGGCGAAGCGGGCGTTGCCGTAGTTGGTGGTGGTGACGTTGTAGGTATAGTCCTGGGTAATGGTGCACACCTTGCCCTTGACGTAGTAGGGGCCGATTTTCTCGTATTCGCTGGTGCTTGTCCAGGTGAGGGAGCTGACAGCCTCGCAGGCGCCTGCGACGGTGAAGGGATCGTCGAGGGTGCCGGTGCCTTTGGAAAGCTTGCCGAGGGCTCCGGGCTGGGTGATGGCCACCCTGTGCTTCTCGAGGCCGCTGCCTAGCACGAATACCACCTCGCCGGTGCGGTCATGGTCGGCGTTGGCGTTGACGGAGATGGTGACGGTCTGGGGCGTGAGGGATGCGCTGCCCTTGTCGGGATTGACGGCAATCCACTGGGGGGGCGTGGAGACATACCAGTCACGGGTGGCCGTGATCTGTACGGTGGTGGAGCCTTCTCCCTGTTCGAAGGTGGCCTCGGTCTTGTCGACGGTCATCTCGGGGAGGGTGGGCTGCTCCTCCTGGCAGGCCGCGAGCAAGGCGCCCGCGGCAAGGAATGCCATTGATATGTGTTTCAGGTTCATAATGATGGTTGTTTGTACAATTTGCCTAGTTTAATAATTTTCAAATATAAGTATTTTTCATCAAACAAGCAATTCGGACACAAAAAGAGGACGGCCTCAAAGTCCGTGGACTCGGAGGCCGTCCTGCATGAGGGAATGTCAGTGACTGTTACTTGACAGTGTAGGTCTGCTCGATTAGTTTTCGGTAAACCATGCGTTGTCCCAGAAGTAGACCTGCTTGTTGGTCTTGTAATATCCGGGGATGGTGACCAGGTCGCCGTTTGCACCTTCGGCAAGCGTGAGGCCGACATTGTTCAGCTGTGCATAAACTGCAATCTCAGCACCGCCCTGGACTATTTTGCCGTTGCGGTCGCCGTCGGCGATGCCGTCGGTCACGGTGACGCCGGAAAGCTTCACGAGACGGAGAAGGTTGGCGTCATAGTTTGCGAGCAGGTCGGCAATGGTGATCTCCTTGGGTGAAGGAGCGGTTCCGGATGTTTTCTCGTACTCGCTGCCTACGGCTACCATCTCGGGGATGCCGTTGTACCAGTAGGCCTTGACACTGAGTTTGCCCTTGATGGCATCGCCTGCCGTGAGGCCATGGTCGGTGAGATACAGCAGTATGGCGCCGGTCTCATCCTGGATGTAGGCGTTCTTGCCGTTCACGTAGGATACCACTGCGGGAGAAGTGAGGTTGGCTTCGAACTCCACGGCAGTGTTGTTGCCCGTGGCGCTCTCGGGAATGGCAGCGATTATCCCGGCAATGGTCGAAGGGCCTTGTGCGGGCTCCTCGCCGGCGGTCTTGACAAGGGTGATGTCCTTGATGTAGACCTTGGTGTCGGCGGAGTTGCCTCCGAAGTCGAACACGAGGATGATGTTGTCGCAGGACACGCCGGTGATTTCATGCTCGAGCACGAGGGGCTCGCTGGGATCGAGCTTGGCTGCGCCGTACTCCCAGATGAGCTCGCCTTCGTGCTTGGGACCCTGGGGATTGTACTTCTCGATCTTGAAGAAGGCGGGAGCAATGACATTGGAGCCGAGGGTAAGCTGGAGCTTGTAGGTGTTGGCTTCGCCAAGGGCAATCTCGTGGCCCTCGGCAGGATAGATGAAGAACTGGTTCTGCCATTGCTTGGTGGTGGCGTCGGCATATTCAAGCCCGTAGGTGGACTCCTTGACGGTGAGGAAAGGAACTTCGGAGGAGAAGGTGTCCGTGCCGTTAAAGTCGGCGCCGGTGCAGTGATAGTAGTAGTACATCTCATTGCCGGCTGCATTTGCCTTCCAGAGGTTGTCGTCGGCGAGGTACGCAGCGCCGGGAGTGTAGTCCCATTCGCCTGCAGGAGTGACGGTGCCGGTCTCCTTGACCACGATATCCTTGACGTGGATGGTGTTGTCGGCTCCGTGGTGTGCGAAGTCAATCAGGAGGATCTGGGGAGTCGAAAGGGGGACGAAGTTCTCGACGACGACTTCCCTGGTCTCGCCGGCAGCGATGGATATGCGGTTGGGAGTGGCGGGCGACTCGAAGCTTTCGGGCCAGTTGACGCCGTCCTCGTACATCTTGATGAAGACGTCGGTGCCGGTGGTGGAGTGCACCTTGCAGGAGAAGGTGTACTTCTTCTGGGGATCGAGGAGGAAGTCGCTGGCGGGCTTGATCCACATCTGGGAAGTCCATTCGGCGGAGTCGTCGGCCTCGTTGAGCTGGATGGTGTAGGTGGATTCCTTGAAGGAAGTCTCGGGGGCGCTGAGCTCGCCGGCCCAGTTGGGGTTGTAGAACCATGAGACGGTGTGGTTCTCATCCACCGCCTTCCAGAGGTTGGCCGCGGAAAGGTACTCGTCGCTGGGGGTGTAGTCCCAC
>FLNY01004300.1_pt1 | contig 42233 bp, 30 predicted proteins | sample 1140381 | NCBI WGS metagenome assembly FLNY01 (sample SAMEA3878172, study PRJEB12797) | bioreactor metagenome | biome: Moose rumen | place: Sweden | collected 2011-10 | reverse complement strand
CCGAAGGCGCATGCTCCGTGCGGGGCCGCATGGCCGGGGCCCAGGAGATTTCGTCGTTGAAATCCCCCACGGCCACAATCCGCCGGATTCCCTCCGACTTGAGGGAGTCCACGAGAAAAGCCAGCCGCGCCATCGCCGCCGCGCGGCGCGCTTCCGAGCCGCCGCCGACCTTGGAAGGATGGTGGTTCACGAGGACGGCGAGAAGCTCCGTATCCTCCGGACCGCCCGGCAACTGCCGGAAAACCGCCAGAAGAATGTCGCGGGTGGGCATCACGGCCCCCGCCCCGTCGTACAGATGGCACGGCTTCGACGCCATAAGCCGGAAACGGCTGCGGCGGTACAGGAGGGCGCAGTCGATCCCGCGGCGGTCGGGAGATTCGTAATGCACCGTGCGATAATCCAGTTTGCGTAGCGGCGTGGCATATACCAGCGACCGCATCACCGAAGAATCCCCTATCTCGCAAAGGCCCACCAGGTCCGGAAGGGCGCCGAAACTGTCCCCGGCCAGAAGGATGGTCTTGGCCACCGCATTGCACTTCGTATAAAAGCGCCGGCGGCTCCAGCGCTTCCCCTCCATCTTTCCCGGCGCGAAGAAATTCTCCACGTTCCAGAACAGCACCGAAACAGAATCTGCCCGCTCCCCTTCCGCAGCGGGGGGAACAGGCAGAACGCGCATCAAAAACATGAATAACAAAAAACTTCTCACGGTCAAAGGTAGGCACCCGGACGCGGGATTTCTTTTAAAAACAGATAATTCTTTTTTTCATTTCTTCAAAAACATGAAAATCTGCTTTTACCCCGCCTCCCGCAGCGGGGCGCGTTTGCGTAACGAATAATTTGAGTATCTTTGTGCTGTTGAAAAATCTCCATCCATGAGTCTCAAATGCGGTATAGTAGGGCTCCCGAACGTAGGAAAGTCCACCCTCTTCAACTGTATCAGTTCCGGCAAGGCGCAGGCCGCCAACTTCCCTTTCTGCACCATAGAACCCAACCTGGGCAGCACCAACGTGCCCGACGAAAGGCTCAACGTGCTAAGCGGGATATGCAAGCCGCTGCGCACCATCCCCGCCACCGTGGACATCGTGGACATCGCCGGTCTGGTGCGCGGGGCCAGCAAGGGCGAAGGCCTTGGCAACCAATTCCTTGCCAACATCCGCGAGTGCGACGCCATACTGCACGTGCTGCGCTGTTTCGACGACGGCAACGTGGTGCATGTTGACGGCAGCGTGGACCCCGTGCGCGACAAGGAGGTCGTCGATCTGGAGCTGCAGATAAAGGATCTCGAGACGGTGGAGGCCCGGCTGGCAAAGGCGGAGAAAGCCGGCAAGGCGGGGGACAAGGAAGCCAGAAAGACGGCGGACCTGCTCGCCCGCTACAAGGCCGCCCTCCAGGCCGGGAAGAGCTGCCGCAGCGTCGCACTGCAAAACGAGGAGGAGGAGCAGATAGCCAGGGGCATGTTCCTGCTTACCAACAAGCCGGTGATGTACGTGTGCAATGTGGATGAGGCGTCCGCAAAGGACGGCAACAAATATGTGGATGCGGTGCGCGAGGCGGTTTCCGGCGAGCGTGCCGAAATCCTGGTGATAGCGGCCAGGACGGAGAGCGAGATAGCGGAAATCGAAGATTACGATGAACGGCAGATGTTCCTGGAAGACCTGGGCCTGCATGAGAGCGGCGTGGCCCGCCTCATCCGGGGTGCATACCACCTGCTCGGCCTGCAGACCTTCTTCACCGCCGGCTCCGATGAATGCCGCGCCTGGACCATCCACGTCGGCGACAAGGCCCCCAGGGCGGCCGGCGTCATCCACACCGACTTCGAAAAGGGTTTCATCCGCGCCGAGGTCATAAAGTATGACGATTTCGTGGCGCTCCGAAGTGAAAGCGCCTGCCGCGCCGCCGGCAAACTCGCCACCGAGGGCAAGGAGTACGTGGTGCAGGACGGCGACATAATGCACTTCCTCTTTAACGTCTGAGGCCTCCGCCCCCGCGGTAGCCTTTCCTTCGCTGCATAAAAAAGGTGACCGGAAGCCGTTCGGACTTGCCGGTCACCCCCTGTTTTGCGGAGAGCCTGCTGCTAGAAGAACCTCTCGCGATAATCCTTCAGGTCGCAGAGCTGGCTCATGACGGGCAGTATGAGCTGGGTGTTGTACTCAGCGCGCTGCGCCGCCAGCTGCCTGGCATCCTCCTGGGTGAAGAAGGAGCCGGTGTCGCGCTTGTTGACACGGTACATGTAAGTGGCGATTCCTCCTGCGAGAGGGCCGCATATCTTTCCTTCGGGAGCCGAGAGGGCCGCGCCGAGAAGGGCGGCGTCCAGGCTGCGGCCGGTGGTGGAAAGGGACATGGCGGGCTCGTTGCTGACGCTGGCGTCAAGGATGTCGGCCATCCGCTCGAGATTTCCCTTGTCGGCCACCTTTTCGGCCACCTCCGCCTTCTTGACCTCCGCAAGCTTCTGGGTATAAATCCTCTGGCGGATGTTGGAAGCGACCTCGTTGAGGGACGCGGTGCCTTCCTTGTGGACCTCCTTGATGGCGGCCACGAAGAAGTAGTTGTTGTTGATGGTGATGATGTCGGACGCCTTGCCGGCCTTGTTGTCGAATATCCAGCGGGTAAGCTGCTTGGCCTGGTCGATGGCGCCGTAGGACGAAGTGGCCTCGGTGACGTTCATCTGGTGCGAATAGACGCCGGTGGAGTCCACCGCGGCATTGTAGCCGGCCAGGGTGTGGTTTGCGATGGAGGCAAAGCGGTTTGCCTGGGAGTAGTACTCGTTGAACGTTTCCTTGCTTGCGAGGGATGCCTTCTCGAGGATGGCGACGCGCTTCTTCACGACGGGAGCGGTCTTGCGGCTGACGACGACCACGTGGGTGCCGTACTGGGTGTTGAGCACGAACGGCTCGCCCGCCTTGGCGTCGATGACGCTCTCGAAACCGGGAATCATCAGGCTCTGGGTGAGCCAGCCGATGCTGCCCAGCTCTCCGTCGGCCTGGGAGTTCTGGTCAAGGGAATACTGGGCCGCGAGGGCGGTGAAGTTCCCGCCGCGCTTGAGCACGTTCACGAGGCTGTCGGCGAGGTTGCCGCTGCCGGCGTCGAGCATGATGTGACGGACGAAGGCGGAGTCCGACCTGGGCTGCACGTCAAGCACCCTGGCCGCGAAGAACACGTCGTCGCCGTTCTTGTAAACGGGGGAGACCGCACCGGCGGCCGCGGTGGCGACAAAGTCGTTGACGTCGCTGTTGATGCTGCCCAGCTCCCCGGTCTTGTACCAGTAGTCCGAAAGGGGACGGTCGGAGTTGCGGAGAAGGAAGGCCTTCATGTTGTCCGTGGTGGAGAACTCTTCATACACGGCGTTCACCTTCTCGCCAGCCTCGGCCACGTCCTTGTCGGACGGCCTTACCTCGAAGACCACGTACTCGATGTCCCTGTTGGCCAGCTGCTGGAAGAAATCGGGATGCGCCTTGTAGTACTTCTTGATTTCGTCGTTGGTGACGGTGACGGTGGTGTCCTGTACGTAAGGATACATCACGCGGATATAGTCGATGTCGGCGGTAGTGTTGTTGGCCACCATGCTCTCGGCCTCCTCAAGCGCGTTCTGGTATGAGGACGCGGTGAAGAGGGCGCCGTACTTTGCATAGAACTGCTGGTTGCTGACCGTGCTCTGGAGATAGTTCCAGTAGGTCTGCAGACGGCCGGTCTCGTCGGCGGGAACCTGGTTCTGCACGAAATCCACGAGCACCTGCGGATCGTAGCCTTCGGAGCCGGAGAAGGTCTGCAGCACGACGGGGGAAGGATTGCTTCCGGTGGTGAGGTCCACCAGCTCGGCGTTGCCGACGGTGATGCCGGCGTCCTTGGCGTTCTTTACGAACATATACCTGTCAACGAGCTCCTGCCAGGCGGCGTCACGGATCTCCTTCTGCTGCTCCTCGGTTTTAACGGAAGTGCCGGTAAGCAGCTCGTTGATGGTGGTGTAGCGGTCCACGTCTTCCAGGAAATCCGAATAACGGATGGAACGGCCGCCTATCTTGCCCACGTCATATTTGCTGGACATGCCCTGAAGGGCAGACTCGAGTGTGCCCGGGTCTATAATGAATGATAAAAGGGCCAGGGCGATGATGATGGATATCGCCAGGCCGAATTTGACACGGATTTTTTCAAGTACCGCCATAACTATAGTTTTTTAATTAAAAATCAAACGGACCGCGAAGTTAATAATTTTCTTTTATTTACGAAGCAACGGGCCTATAAAATTAACCGAATCCACAAGCACGGCCGTGGTATCCTTCTCCGCCACGGCGTAACTGTTCACCGCATTGTAGAGGATGGCGTTGGCTCCGCGGTCGTCGCTCCGCATGCCCGTTCCCTGGAGATATCCGTCCGGGGAGAAAAACTCCACGTAGCAGTCCGTGTATATCTCCTCGTGCGCCCTGTCCCAGTAGATGGTGTCCGTCTCCATCGTCTCCTGCTTGGGCACGTTGTGTATGATGACGTTGCCGAACGCCTCCCATATTTCCGGCTTCACCCTGTCCGCACCCCGCTTCTTGCCTGTTATGTGGCGTCCGTCGTCCGCCACGATGATGCTTTCCAGCACGCCGTCCTCGGTGTAACCGTAGATGGAAATGCCGTCCGGGAAGCTTTCGAAGGTGGAGGTGTCGGTCTCGTAGCGCTCCATGCGGGGCGCCTCGACGCGCATGGACAGGTTGCCGTTCTTGGTCTGGATGGCGAACACGTCGTTTATTGTCTGCAGGGGCGTTTGGGAAAGGTCCAGGGCCTCCGCTTCGGCCAGTTTGTGCCGGCAGGATATAATGAGGATAGCAAGCGCCGAAACGCTTGCTATCCTTACGAGTGTCTTGCCGGTGAGTCTCACGTCTTTACTTGGTGCGGACGGTGGTGGTGGCGCTCATGCCGTTGCAGGTGAGGGTGTAGGACTGTCCCTTGGTGTAGTCGTACATGAATACGTCCGCGGTCTCGGGATAGTTGCCTGCGCACCTGTTGATGTTGGCATTGGCCTCGTCGGCGAGGGTGGGATCGGCGTTCTTTGCCTTTGCATAGTAGTCGGACGCCACCCAGTAGCGGGCCCATACTTCCATCTGGGTGCTGTGGCAGGGAGAGCCGGCCCAGATGTTGCCGAGCATCATGTAGCACTTTCCTGCAAGGGCGTCGTCGAGTTCGATCGCCTGGCGGGCATAGGCGCCTGCCTTGGAAAGGCGGCCGTTGCTGTAGCACAGCGTGGCGGCGTCGTAAGAATACTGCGCGTCGGTCTTGGCGTCGGATTCCGGGGAAGCGATGGCCTCGTCGATGAGGGCGATGGCAGCGTCCACGTTGCCCCTCCTCTTGTTCAGCTGATACAGGAAGTATGCGGAGCTGGCGCTGGGCTCGAGCTTGTAGAGGTTGCTCGCGGCGCGGTAGTAGAGGTCGTTGTTCTGGCAGTCGCCGGCCCTGTTCATCATGGACAGGATGTTCTTCACCAGGTCGATGTTGTCGGGATCGGCATCGTAGCGCGGAGTGAAGAGCTCGATGAGCTTGTCGCAGCTGGCCACCTCGCTGGAGATGAGCAGGGTCTCAAGCTCGCTCTTGGCCTTGGCTATGGCCTCGGTCTCCTTCTCGTTCTTGCCGGTCTTGCCCGCCATTATCTCGCTGTTGCGCTGATAGCAGTTGATTACCTCCTCGGTGCCGAGTTTGCCGTCTTTGTAGAGGTCAACCGCAACCTGGAGATCGTTGACGAAGATGGGGGAGTCCGTCTGGGCGCCGTTGGCGGCGATGATTTCCTCGAACGAATTGAACAGGAAGGACTTGTCGCCTATATATTGGGTATAGTTGATGAGGTCCTGTCCCTTGCCGTTGTTGTCGGTAACGGCGTAATTCGGGAAGTTGGCCACGCGCTGCGCATGGAGGGTCCAGAGGGAGTCCATGAGGGCGTTGCGGTAGTCCGCGTCCCTGGTGGTGCGGATAAGACTGCGCAGGAAGGTCTCGCCGTCGATGAGCAGGGTCTGCCTTGCGGTGGGGAGACAGGTTGCGTAGGCCTTGCGCCACTGGGGAAGGGCGGCCTTGATGTCCTTCTTGTTCTGCTTGAGGTTGTAGTACTGCTGATAGTACGACATGTAGAGCAGGCAGTTGGTGCTGTCCTCGGGGGTAGCTCCGATCTTGGGCTGCGCTATCGCACTTGCGGAGAAGGCGAGCGCGAAGGTTAAAATTGCTAATGCGATCTTTTTCATGACTATTGGTTTTTTCATGTTTTTAATTGTACTGGACCTTGCGGAACCATATGTCGAAGAGGTTCACTCCGAAACCGAACTTGATGTATCGTTCCCTTACAAGGCTTGCATCCGACGGGCCCCTTTGTCCCGCTTCCATCATGATTGTGAGTCCGTTGTACCATTGGAATACGGGCAGCGTGACTCCCAGTGTTATGCCGGCCGTGTTTACCGGTTTGCCGGCCACCGTGTAGTATTCGTTGTTCCAGAACGCGCCCGCCCGGTAAGCCATCCTGCGGCTGTAGTAACGGACGTCGTTGATGTTGGGAACATATTCCAAACCGAGCTTGAAACTCTCCTTCACTCCCGTGGCGAAGGACTGCGTCGCGTCGCTCACTTTGAATCCCTTTGCAGAATCCATACCAGAACCGGTCCAGTCCGCCCGCAGGTAGTTGAACTCGGCGCGCAGCTTGTTCTGGTAGTTGAGCGCGACGCCCACTCCAAGTTCCCCTCCGAGGTATATTGCGGGGGATGTGCTGCGGAGCGTGTCGGCATAGGAGTTTATGGTGATGTTCTGCACCGAACCGGAGGAATAGCGGCTGTAGTCGTTGAAGCCTCCGAGGCGTCCCGCAAGCCGGTAGGTGGCCCCCGCTGTTATTGAAACGTCGTTCCCGAGGGGCTGTTCGTACTGAAGGCCGAATTTGCCGGTGAAGGAGTTGAGCGTCTGGGTGTAGATATCCTTTACTTCGTTGTAGCCGGTGTTCCGGAAATTCTGTATGTAGGTCCTCTCTATTTTTCCAAATACATAATCCGCCTGTACGCCCGCGGAAACGCGTTTGCCGATGTTGACGGCGAGGGCTCCGTAAATGTCGTAGAGGCTCCCCATGCCCTGCGCCGCATAGCTCACGGGACCGTTCAGCGCTATTACGTTCCCGTCCGTTTCGGTTGAGGTGAAATCGTAGCCCACGCTGCTGTAGGGGGTTATTCCCACCGCCGCGGCGAGCTGCCGGTAGATGGGGAACGACATGGCTATGCCGCCGAGGTTGGTGAAATTGTTGGCGGAGCGCAGCTTGTCGCCCCCGGTGTTCTGGCGGTATATGGTGTTGGTGTTGAACAGGTTGAAGTCTATCATGAGCGCCAGGGAATCCCTCACCGCCACGGCGGCGGGATTGGCGGTGTTGAGATAGCGGTGGTTGCGGGAGGCTATGCCGGTTCCGCCCATGGATGCGGTGTATGCCGACATGTTCTGCGAAAGGTTCCCCACCCCGAAGATGGAATAGGGGGAATACGAGGAGAATTCCCCGCTCTGCGCGGACGCGCACACGGAGAACAGCAGCATCGCCGCCAGCAGGCTATATGTTTTTTTCAACATAATCGTCAGTCATTATGGCCAGGCCCGCGAGCACCAGGTTGCCCATTACGAAGAGCGAGTACTTCATGCGCTTGGCGAAATATATCGCGTCGCCCCCCGTGAAAACTACCACGTTGCCGGGAAGCTGGCGGATATAGCCCTCAATTTCAAACATTATGCCCGAAATTACTCCGGATTCGATGGAACTTTCCAGGGAATTGCCTTCCAGCGGGAATCTGCCGGGCGTGTTCACCATGGGAAGGGCCTTGGCGTAGCGGTTCAGGCTCTTGAAGCGGGTGCGGCAGCCCGGGGAGATGTTCCCCCCGCGGTATTTGCCGTCGGCGTCCACCAAGTCTATGGTGAGCGTCGTGCCGAAATCGAAGACGGTGCAGGGCTTTCCCCTGAACAAGTGGCGCACGGCCACGATGGAGGAGGCGCGGTCGTAGCTGAGGTATTCCGGGAGTTCGTTGCGCTGCAGGTAATCCGGATGGTTGCTGTCCAGCAGCATCAGGTGCAGGCATTCGCCCCTTAGCACCCTTTCCTCCTCTTCCGAAAAAGGACGCGCGGACACCACGGCCATCACCACGGGCTTCTCCTTCGCCGTAATGGAAAGGACGAAGTCCAGGGTTTTCTCCCCCTGGTAGCGGTAGGTCTTCCCGAGCGTCTTTCCCTCGGACCAGGCCGCCTTGAGCGCGGTGTTTCCTATTTCGATTACCAGATTAGCCACAGTTTGCAAAAATAATCATTCAGCGTCAAATTTGCAAACGGCACAAGCCGCATTTCATTTGAGCCGGGAAAGGAGGGAATACGCTCTCTGCAGGGATTCCACGCCGTGCGCCACTATCTTCAGCCGCCCTTCCGTCTGCTTGAATTCGAAGGGAAGTTCCAGCTTTTTCATTACCCCTTCGAATACCTCGGAGGTATAGTACGGCGACATGGGATTGGATATGAAGAAGCATATCAGCATGCCGTTTTTGAATATTATCCTCTCGAAACCCAGTTCCGCGCCCAGGTTGCGCATCTTTACTACAAGGAACAGGTTGGAAACCTCCTCCGGGAGCGGGCCGAAACGGTCTTTCATGACAGAAGCGCAGCGGTCCAGCTCCTTCGCCGAAGTGATGGAGTCCAGCTGCTTGTAGATGCGTATCTTCTCCGCCGTTATGTCTATGTAGTCGTCCGGGATGAGGGCGGTATGGTCGGTCTCGATGGTGCACTCGTCCACGAACTTGCCCCTCGCGCTGCGGGCGGTGGTTTCCCCCGTCTCCACGCCGAGTTCCTCCATGGCCTCTTCCAGTATCTTCTGGTATGTTTCGTATCCCATCTCCATTATGAAACCGCTCTGTTCCGCGCCCAGGAGGTTGCCCGCCCCGCGGATGTCGAGATCCTGCATGGCAATGTTGAAGCCGCTTCCCAGGTCGCTGAACTCCTCAATGGCGCGGAGGCGCCTGCGGGCCTCGTCGGTGACGCTCACAAGCGGGGGGACTATCAGGTAGCAGAAGGCCTTGCGGTTGCTGCGGCCCACCCTTCCGCGCAGCTGGTGCAGGTCGCTCAGGCCTATGTTCTGCGCCTGGTTTATAATTATGGTGTTGGCGTTGGGGATATCCAGTCCGTTCTCTATTATGGTGGTGCAGAGCAGGATGTCGTAATCGCCTCTTATAAAGTCCATTATGCGGTTTTCGAGCTCTTCCGCCCTCATCTGCCCGTGGGCGGTGCAGATGCGTGCGTCGGGAACCGTGCGGTGCAGTATCTCCTCTATGCTCGGGAGTTCCTCAACCTTGTTGTGGAGAAAGAAAACCTGCCCGCCGCGCTTGAGTTCGTAGTTCACTATGCTGCGTATCTCCGCCTCGTCGAAGAGTATTATTTCCGTCTGGATGGGGATGCGGTTGGGCGGGGGCGTCTGGATGATGGAGAGGTCGCGCGCTCCCAGCAGGCTGAACTGCAGCGTCCTGGGGATGGGGGTGGCGGTGAGGGTGAGGGTGTCCACCCCCACCTTCATCTGGCGCAGCTTTTCCTTGGCGGCTACCCCGAATTTCTGTTCTTCGTCGATGATGAGAAGTCCGAGGTCCTTGAATTTGAAAGACGGATTGAGCAGTTTGTGGGTGCCTATCACTATGTCCGTCTGTCCCTTCTCAAGCCTTTCCTTCGTTTCGTTCAATTTTCCCGCCGTTTTGAGCCGGCTGACGAAATCGATGCTGCAGGGGAAGCCCTTCAGGCGCTCGGAGAAGGTGTTGTAATGCTGCAGCGCGAGAATGGTGGTGGGGACGAGCACCGCCACCTGCTTTCCGTCGGAGGCTGCCTTGAAGGCGGCGCGTATGGCTATTTCCGTCTTTCCGAAACCCACGTCCCCGCAGATGAGGCGGTCCATCGGGAAGCGCTCCTCCATGTCCTTTTTTACGGCCGCGGTAGCGTTTTCCTGGTCGGGGGTGTCCTCGAACATGAAGGAAGATTCCAGCTCCTCCTGCAAGTAGGAATCGGCGGAAAAGGCGAAGCCCCTGGTGGCGCGCCGCTTGGCGTACAGCTGTATGAGGTCCTTGGCTATGTCCTTTACCTTCTTCTTGGCGTTCCCCTTCAGGGCTGCCCATGCCTTCCCTCCAAGTTTGTTTATCCTCGGGGGTTCTCCGTCCGCGGAGCGGAAACGGCTTATCTTGTTGAGGTTATGTACATTCACGAACACCACGTCGCCGTCCTTGTAAACGAGTTTCACCACCTCTTTCGCCCGCCCCTTGTCATCGTACATCCTCACAAGTCCGCCGAAGGTTCCCACGCCGTGGTCTATGTGCACCACGTAATCGCCTATGTTGAAAGAGTTGAGGTCGTTGAGGGTGAGCTGTTCGGTCTTCTCCACGCTGCGGCGCATCTGCACCCTGTGGAAACGGTCGAATATTTCATGGTCGGTGTAGCAGCATATCCTGTCCTCCCCGTCTATGAATCCTGCGTGTATGTTCTTTCCTTCCACGAATTCGGGAAGGCGCCCCCCGTTCATGGAGAGTATGCTCTTTACCCTTTCCAGCTGGGTTTTCTTCTCCCCGAAAATATACACCTTGAACCCGTTTTCCAGGCGGGTGTTTATTTCGCCGGAGAGGATTTCGAAATTCTTGTTTATCACGGGCTGGGGGGAAATGCTGAACTGCACGGCGTCCCTGTCCCTTTCATCCAGGGGAATATCCGTGTAAACCCGTTTGAAAACGGCCAGACGGGAAAAGAATTCCTTTTCTTTGTACATGTCGGAGGAATCCAGCCAGACGGTGGTACCGGAGGGGATTATCTCCACCAGGCTGCGCCCTTCCCCGGCTCCGCCCGCGAGCAGGTCGGAAACTATTTCAGCGCTGTCCGCATCGGCACGGGAGATTTGGGTGTTGGGGTCGAAAATCTTTATTTCCTCCACTTCGTCCCCCCAGAAGGAAATCCTGAAAGGCTCGTTTGACGCATAGGAGAAAATATCTATGAGTGAGCCTCTTACCGCAAACTGGCCGGGAGCGGACACGAAGTCCACCCGCTCGAAACCGTTGCCTCCGAGGGTGTTTATTATTTTTTCAAACTTTATCTCCTGCCCCTTTTTTATTTTGAGCACGGCCCCCTTCATGTCTTTTTCCGCAGGTATGGGTTCTTCCATGGCCTCGGGGTAGGTTACCATGAAGAGGAGCTGCCCCCCGTTGCCGAGCAGTTTTTCTATGGCGGCGGTGCGCTGCACACCCAGGGTGCTCTTGTAATTGCTGCGCTCAGTTCCCTTGCCGGAATGGGGAAGGAAGAAAACTATGTCCCCTTCAACCAAATTGTAGAGGTCGGCCGCGCAATATTCGGCGCTCTCGCGGTCCGGAAGGATTATGAACTGCACTCCTTTTTCGGCCACCTGACTCAGCACGAACCAGCGGGCGCTGAGAAACAACCCCCCGCAGAATACTTCGCTTTCGCTCTTTATCCTGCTTTTGAGTGCGGCACTTGTTTTTTGCGATATCAACATCTGCCTTTATGAATCCGTTCAAAACCTGTTGATAACTCTGTTCATAACCATTCCTCCGGAGGGGACGGCGGGGCACCGCCCGCTTTTTCAAATATTCCCCAACATTTCTACCAACAGTTTTGGACTGTTATATATTATTGATTATAAAAGGTTTGCAAAAGTTATTAACATTTCAACAACCTTTACATAATCATATTTTTAAAAATAAAAGAACTATATTTGTAATTGGAAGTAAAGAGAAAGAGCCATGGCAGATTTCAATCCCCGCGGACCAATCGACGGCAAAGATAAGGAATTGGACGGAATAATCCGCCCGCAGGAGCTGGGTGAATTTACCGGACAGAAGGAAATAGTTGAAAATCTGCGGGTTTACATCAAGGCCGCCAAGCTGCGCGGCGAAAGTCTTGACCATACTCTCTTCCACGGTCCTCCGGGTCTTGGAAAAACCACGCTCGCCCATATCATAGCCAACGAGATGGGGGTGAACATGAAGATAACCTCGGGTCCCGTGCTGGACCGCCCCGGGGACCTGGCCGGGCTGCTTACCTCCCTGGAGGAGGGCGACGTGCTCTTCATCGATGAAATCCACCGCCTGGCGCCGGAAGTGGAGGAGTATCTCTATTCCGCCATGGAGGATTTCGTCATAGACATAATGATAGACAAGGGGCCCGGCGCCCGTTCCGTGCGCATCAACCTTTCCCCCTTCACCCTTGTGGGGGCCACCACGCGCAAGGGCCTGCTCACCGCACCGCTCAGGGCCCGCTTCGGCATAGACTGCGCCCTGGAGTATTACGATTCGGCGGATCTTCTCAACATAGTAAGGAGGAGCGCCGGCATCCTTTCCATCCCCATCGAGGATGACGCCGCCATGGAGATAGCCCTCCGTTCGCGCGGCACCCCGCGAATCGCCAACTCCCTGCTCCGCCGGGTGCGCGATTTCGCGCAGGTGATGGGGGACGGCGTCATAGACCTGAAGATAACCCGGTACGCCCTGGACAAACTCCACATAGACATAAGGGGCCTGGACACCATAGACAACCGCATACTCGACACCATAATAAACAAGTTCAAGGGAGGCCCCGTGGGGGCGAACACCATAGCCACCGCCATAGGCGAAGACCAGGGGACCTTCGAGGAGGTGTATGAGCCTTTCCTCATAAAGGAAGGTTATATCCTCCGCACCCAGAGGGGAAGGATAGCCACGGACAAGGCTTATGAGCATCTGGGAGTGAAGAAAAACAGCGCAGAGGATTCTCTTTTCTGATTTTTCTTTGGCTATATGGTAAAAAATGGCTAAAATTGCATACCAATAAACTAATATCTCTTCAATATGGCAGATACCAAACTCATCTCGAAAATTCCCGATGGGCCGCTGGCCGAGAAATGGACCAGGCGCAAGTCGGAAATTCATCTGGTAAGTCCCAACAACAAGAGAAAACTGGAAATAATAGTAGTGGGTACCGGTCTCGGCGGGGCGTCAGCCGCCGCTTCCCTCGGTGAACTCGGCTACAACGTGAAGGTTTTCTGCATCAGCGACTCCCCCCGCCGCGCACACTCCATCGCCGCGCAGGGCGGTATAAACGCCGCAAAAAACTACCAGAACGACAACGATTCCGTCTATAGGCTGTTCTACGACACCATCAAGGGCGGTGATTATCGCGCCCGTGAAGCCAACGTGTATCGTCTCGCCGAGGTGAGCTCGGCCATTATCGACCAGTGCGTGGCCCAGGGAATACCTTTCGCGCGCGAATACGGCGGATACCTCGCCAACCGTTCCTTCGGAGGCGTGCAGGTAAGCCGCACTTTCTACGCCCGCGGCCAAACCGGGCAGCAGCTGCTTCTCGGAGCTTACGCTTCCCTCAACAAGGAGATAGCCGCCGGCACCGTGAAGAGTTATCCCAGGCATGAAATGCTGGACCTCGTGGTCATCAACGGCCAGGCCAAGGGCATCATCGCCCGCAACCTTGTCACCGGCGAGCTGGAGAGGTTCGGCGCGCATGCGGTCATAATAGCCACCGGCGGATACGGAAATACTTACTTCCTTTCCACCAATGCCATGAACAGCAACGGTTCCGCCGCCATGCAGTGCTACCGCAAGGGAGCCTTCTTCGGAAATCCATGCTTTGCGCAGATCCACCCCACCTGCATTCCCGTGCACGGCGACCAGCAGTGCAAGCTCACGCTCATGAGCGAGAGTCTCCGCAACGACGGCCGCATCTGGGTTCCCAAAAAGCTGGAAGACGTGGAGAAACTCCGCAAGCATGAAATTAAGCCTTCCCAAATAAAGGAAGAGGACCGCGACTACTATCTCGAGCGCAGGTATCCGGCATTCGGAAATCTGGTTCCGCGCGACGTGGCTTCCCGCGCCGCCAAGGAGCGCTGCGACGCCGGTTTCGGCGTGAACGAAACCGGAAAGGCCGTGTTCCTGGACTTCTCCGAGGCTATCCAAAGGCTTGGGCACCAGAAGGTTGCGGAGCGCTACGGCAATCTTTTCGAAATGTACGAGAAAATTACCGATTCCAACCCCTGGGAGGAGCCTATGATGATATATCCGGCCATCCACTACACGATGGGCGGCATTTGGGTGGACTACGACCTGCAGACCACCATCCCCGGCCTGTATGCGATAGGCGAAGCCAACTTCTCCGACCACGGCGGAAACCGTCTGGGGGCGTCCGCGCTCATGCAGGGTCTTGCCGACGGTTATTTCATCATTCCCGTCACCATCGGCGATTATCTTTCCAAGAAGTTCGCGGAACCCAAAACGGACATCAACGCTCCCGAATTCGAGGAGGCGGAGAAGGCGGTGCAGGCGCGCATCGACAGGCTGTACGCCATAAAGGGAAAGACTCCCGTGGACGTCATCCACAAGAAACTCGGCAACATCATGTGGGAATATGTTGGAATGGCCCGCACCGAGGAAGGCCTCAAGACGGCCATAGCCGAAATCAAGGCCCTCCGCGAGGAGTTCTACAAGGATGTATGCGTGACAGGCAGCCAGTACGAGTTCAACCAGGAGCTCGAGAAGGCTCTGAGGCTCGAGGATTTCTTCGACATCGGCGAACTCATGGCCATCGACGCCCTTAACCGCAGGGAGTCCTGCGGCGGCCATTTCCGCCTGGAAAGCCAGACCGAGGAAGGCGAGGCGAAGCGCGACGACGCGAACTACATGTACGTAGCCGCGTGGGAGTACAAGGGGGAGAATGCCGAGCCCGTACTCCACAAGGAGCCCCTCAAGTACGAGTTCATAGAAGTGAAGACCCGAAACTATAAAGAATAGGCGACATGGAATTCAATCTCAAAGTATGGCGTCAGAAGAACGCCAAGGCCAAGGGCCATTTCGAGACATATCACATCAGCGGGATAGAGAGCGACGCTTCTTTCCTGGAAATGATGGATATCCTCAACGAACAGCTTATCCGCGAGGGTGCGGATCCGGTCGCCATCGACCGCGGCTGCAAGAGCAGCGGTCCGGTTTCATTCGACCACGACTGCCGTGAAGGCATATGCGGTGCCTGCGGCCTTTATGTGGACGGCCGCGCACACGGTCCCGACAACCACGTTACCACCTGCCAGCTTTTCATGCGCCACTTCAAGGACGGTTCCACCATCACTGTAGAGCCTTTCCGTTCCCGCGGTTTCCCGGTCATCAAGGACCTTGTGGTTGACCGTTCCGCCTTCGACAAAATCCTGCAGGCCGGCGGTTTCATATCCGTACGCACCGGTGCGGCGCAGGATGCCAACAACATCCTCATCCCGCACGACACTGCCGAAAAGAGCATGGACGCCGCTTCCTGCATAGGCTGCGGTGCATGCGTGGCAACCTGCAAGAACGGTTCGGCCATGCTGTTCGTGGCAGCCCGCGTAAGTTCCCTCGCCCTGCTTCCGCAGGGAAAGCCGGAGGCGGCCCGCCGCGCGGCGAACATGGTTGCAAAGATGGACGAACTCGGCTTCGGCAACTGTACGAACACCAGGGCCTGCGAGTTGGAGTGCCCGAAGAGCGTGAGCGTGGAGAACATCGCCCGCCTGAACCGCGAGTTCCTCAAAGCCCACTTCGGCGACAAGGCTTAGCGGCCGCAGTTCAATAGACAAAGGGGGCAGCCTGCTTAGTTGCGGACCGCCCCTTTTCTTTGCTGTTTTCCGGCGTTTATTTGAAGGAAATCCAGTCTATGTCGGCGGAACCTTCCTTTACCTGCACCATTATGTCCTGCAGGTTCTGCGGCGGCGTTATGCCGGCGGACTCCACCGTAGTCCAATCGGAAGATGCGGGCAGGGCGAGGGTGGCTATGTCGGTTTCATCGTCCCCGGGGATGAATATGCGCAGGCTGCCTCCCTTGGGGGAGCGTACCCTGGCGCATACGGCGGAGAGGGGGGCTTCTCCGAAATCCACGCTGTTGTAGCGCACCCAGGTTCCCGGACGGGAAAGGATAACGTACCAGCCCTGGAAGGTGTCGGAGGGGTCGAGAAACTCCAGGCCGGTGCCGACGGGGTACAGCTGCGAATATCTGTCCACCTGGATGAGGGAGGTCGCCGGGGTGTTGCCGACTCCCCTGAGGGTGGGGGTTACCGGCAGGATGGTGCCGTCTTCGTTGAAAGTGATCTTGTCTATGCGTACGCTGCGGTTCTTGTCGAAGTCGGGAGAATAGTCGTTGTGATGGTAGAACAGGTACCATTGTCCCTTGAATTCCACCAGCGAGTGATGGTTTGTCCAGCACGACACAGGGGACTGTTCCATTATGAGTCCCTTGAAAGTGTAGGGACCGAGGGGCGAGTCGCTCATGGCGTATGCGAGGGTTTCGGTCTTGTCCCGTACCCAGGGATATGTGAGATAGTACCTTCCGTCTTTTTCGAAGGCGAACGGTCCTTCCTTGAAGCCTTCGGGCAGGCCTTCGTCCAGACGCACCGGCTCGCCTTCCAGCGAAAGCATGTCGTCGGAGAGCCTGGCCCCGCGCAGCCCCATTCCCGCCCATATAAGGCAGGCGCTTCCGTCGGAGCACTGAAGCACTACGGGATCTATTCCATAAACTCCCTCAATAGGGTGTTTTTCAGGAGTATAAGGGCCCTCCGGGCGGTCCGCTACGGCTACTCCCACGGCAAAACCGAAGCCTTCTTTGACGGCATCGGGAAAATAGAAATAATACTTTCCGTTTTTCTCCACGCAGTCGGGCGCCCACATGGAGTAGGCGTCGGGTTTGCCCCAGGGAACGTCCTCCTGGCTTACTATTACTCCATGGTCCGTCCAGTCGGTGAGGTCGGCCGAGGAGAATACGTGGTAATCCGCCATGGAAAACCATCTTCTTTCGGGTTCCACAGGACTTATGATGTCGTGCGAGGGGAAAAGATACACCCTGTCACCGAACACCCTGGCAGTGGGGTCGGCGGAAAACTGGTTCCGGATTACCGGGTTCTGTGCCGATGCGCCCGGGACGCCGAGAAGAAGCCCCAGCAAAAATGAGGGAAGAAGGATTTTATTCATGGTTATGTTGAAATTTAAGGTTATCTTTGGGAAAGGGTATGATGTAAAGATAACAACAAGTTATAACAAAACATGAAAAAGTTTTTAAGTACATTGTTTTTTCTTGCGGTTGTGGCTGCAAGCGCAAGTGCACAGTGGGGCAGGCGCGAAATAGACCTTTCACCGGGCCTGAAGGATGCCTACAAGGATTATTTCAGCATCGGCGTGGCAGTAAACCAGCAGAATGTCACCGATCCCGCCCAGATTGCCCTCATCAAGAGCCAGTTCAACAGCATTACGGCCGAAAACGACATGAAGATGGTTTCCCTCCAGCCCGAAGAGGGGGTGTGGAACTGGGAACCCGCCGACAGGATAGCCGATTTCTGCCGTCAGAACGGAATCAAGCTCCGCGGCCATAACCTCGGCTGGCACAGCCAGGTGGGGGAATGGATGTTCTATGACAAGAACCATAACCTCGTTTCGAAGGAGGTCCTCTATGCGCGCCTCAAGGCTCATATCCAGACGGTGGTCAACCGCTATAAGGACATAGTCTATTGCTGGGACGTTTTCAACGAGGTGATAGATGACAACGTGCGGGCCAGGCAGCCTCTCCGCGAGTCCCTCTGGTACAAGATTGTCGGAAGCGACGAGTTTATACGCAAAGCCTTCGAATACGCCCGCGAGGCGGACCCTGACGCCCTCCTTTTCTACAACGACTACAACGAATGCGACCCGGTGAAGAGCGACCGCATCTACGAGATGGTGAAGAGCATGAAGGCGGACGGCGTTCCCATCGACGGCATAGGCATGCAGGGGCACTACAATGTTTACGGCCCGTCCGAAGAGGCGATCGAGGCCGCCGTGTGCAAGTATGCCGAGATTGTGGACCATATCCAGATTACCGAGCTGGACATACGCGTCAACACGGAAATGGGCGGCGCCCTCCGCTTCGACCGCGGCCGGGAAGTGAACATTTCGAATGACCACAAACTCCTGCAGGAAGACCGGTATGCGGCGCTTTTCCGCGTGCTGCGCAAGCATGCCGACAAGATAGACTGCGTAACTTTCTGGAACCTTTCGGACGACTGTTCCTGGCTGGGAGTAAACAATTATCCCCTGCTTTTCGACAAGGATTACAAGCCCAAGAACGCCTATCTGGTAGTGCGCGATTTTGATCCCGCGACGGACAACGCCGTCATAAAGGAGGACTTCAAGCCCAGCGAAACCTGCCAGCCCCGCCAGGAATATCCTCAGGTGAATTCCCAGGGTTATGTGCGCTTCCGCGTGGAAGCGCCCGACGCCAGGTATGTGATAGCTTCCGCAGGGCACGGCGGCGGCATGTCCGGGACCGTGCTGAAGAAACAGGAGGACGGTTCCTGGATGGGCACCACGCTCGTACCGGAAGATGAGGGTTTCCACTACTATACTCTTTCCATAGATGGAGTTTCCGTGGTGGATCCGGGTTCCAACTTCTATTACGGGAGCGCCCGCTGGATGGGAGGAACGGAAGTTCCGGCGCACGACCGTGATTTTTATGCGGAGCGCACCGATATAGAGCACGGCAATGTGCAGAAGGTGCTTTTCCCCAGCAAGGTGGGCGGAGACCAGCTGCGCACGGCCTATGTATATACTCCCGCCGGATACGGAAAGGACAGGAAGGCCAGGTATCCGGTGCTTTACCTGCAGCACGGATGGGGGGAGAACGAGACTTCCTGGCCCGTGCAGGGAAAGGCTGGACTCATCATGGACAATCTCATCGCGGACGGCGAGGCGGTGCCCATGATAGTTGTGATGACCTACGGCATGACCAATGACATACAGTTCGGAAGCCTCCGGCGCGACGGGTCCGTTCCCGATTTTGCCGGCGAGTTCGGCAAGGTGCTGGTAGGAGAGCTTATCCCCTTCATTGACAGTCATTTCCAGACAAAGGCGGACAAGCGCCACCGCGCGATGGCCGGCCTTTCGATGGGCGGAATGGAAACCCATTCCATCACCCTCCGCAACCCCGGTGTGTTCGGCAGCTACGGCCTTCTGAGCGGCGGTGTATATACTCCCGAGGAAATAACCGACAAACCCGACTACATCTTCATCAGCTGCGGCAGCAAGGAAAATCCCGAAGGGGTGACGAAGGCGGCCGAGGCGCTGCGTGCTGCCGGCATCAACGCCGAAAGTTTTGTTTCGGAAGGCACTGCTCACGAGTTCCTTACCTGGAGGCGCAGCCTCTATCACATGGCAAAGAAGCTGTTCAGGTAGGGCGTCCGTTCCCCGGAGGGGCGTCACCACAGGAAATTGTTGAACGGGTAGCGTCCCGCATGAATCTCCGCAACCATCTTGTAAAGGTCGTTGCGGAGTTTCGGCAATCCCTCTTTCGTAAGCGCGCTTATGAATATGCACGGGCTTTTTTCCTGCGCTATCCAGCTGTTGCGGAGTTCGTCCAGCGAACGGTTGGCCTTCGAGGGTGGCACGAGCGAGAACTGGTCGTATTCCTCGTAGGTATAGGCGTCAATCTTGTTGAAAACCACATAAACCGGCTTGTTGCCGGCGCCTATTTCACGCAGGGTCCTTTCCACCACTTCCATCTGCTCTTCGAAATCGGGGTGTGAGACGTCCACCACGTGCACCAGGATGTCCGCTTCCCTCACCTCGTCGAGGGTGCTCTTGAAGGCCTCTATGAGCTGGGTGGGAAGCTTGCGTATGAATCCCACCGTGTCGCTCAGCAGGAACGGGACGTTTTCTATCACCACTTTCCTCACCGTCGTGTCCAGTGTGGCGAAGAGCTTGTTTTCCGCAAAGACGTCGCTTTTGGACAGCAGGTTCATGAGGGTGCTTTTGCCGGCGTTGGTGTAGCCCACCAGCGCAAGCCTTACCATCTGCCCCCTGTGGCTGCGCTGGGTGCTCATTTGGCGATCGACTTTGGCCAGCTGCTCCTTGAGGCGGTTTATGCGTTGTCCCACAATGCGGCGGTCCGCTTCTATCTGGGTTTCACCCATGCCGCCGCGCGTTCCCCTGCCGCCCCGCTGGCGCTCGAGGTGCGTCCACATTCCGGCCAGGCGGGGGAGCATGTAGTTGTAGCGCGCCAGCTCCACCTGCATTTTGGCGTATGAGGTTTGGGCGCGCTGGGCGAATATTTCCAGGATGAGGCTTGTGCGGTCGATGACTACGCAGCTTTTCATCAGGTTTTCGATGTTGCGCTGCTGCATGCCGGTGAGTTCGTCGTCGAATATGCAGTAGCGTATGCCGTTCTCCTCGCAGTATTTGCGAATTTCCTCCACCTTGCCCGAACGGATGTAGGTGGCCCCGTCGGGCTTGTCCACTTTCTGGACGAAGGTCCTGTCGCCTTCTATTCCGGCTGTTTCCGCCAGGAACCTCAGTTCGTCCAGGTATTCTTTTATCTTGTTTTCGTCGTCGTTCTGTTTTATTATTCCGACGAATACTGCTTTCGTTGTTTCTTCCATCTATAATTAATTCAACTTTTGCAAGTCCTTTTCATCGTTCTGCCAGCTTGCAAAGCTTTTTTTAGAGGCAAAGGCCCCCGCACATTTATTTTTTTCCACGTTACCCCATCCCTAAATCCCTTCCCTCGGGGAAGGGGACTTTGTCGCCTTCCAGGCTCCGAAAGAGGTTGTTTCGCATTTGCGAAACGTAAATTGAGTAATAAAAAAGGCCATCCGGTTGGGGACGGCCTTAATTGAAATTCAAGCCTTTAGCGGAGCTGGAAGATAACCGGGAAAGTGTAGGTGACCTTCACGGCCCTGTCCCTCTGCTTGCCAGGGGTCCACTTCGGAGACATGGAAACGACGCGTACTGCTTCCTTGTCCAGAGTGGGATCCACGCCGCGGAGAACCTTTACGTTGGAAACCTTGCCGTCTGCGCCCACGGTGAACTGGAGCATTACACGGCCCTGAATACCGTTCTCCTTTGCGATTTCGGGATACTCGAGCCTCTCGTTCACCCATGTGCGGAAGGTGTTGGCGTCGCCGCCCTGGAAGGTAGGTTTCTGTTCTACCAACTGGAAGGGAATTGCCTCTTCTTCAACGACTTCCTCCTGAACTTCCTCTATGTAGTCCATGATTTCCACGCCGAGGTTGGCGTCGTCTTCAAGGTTGAGGATGTTGTCGTCCACCTCGATTTCATCGTCCACGATGTCGATCTGGTCCGAAAGAACGGGGATTTGGGGCACTTCGGGAGGAGGCGGAGGGGTGTCCTGGGTGATAGGAATCATTTCGTCTTCGATAATTTCCTCGCTGACGGCCTCCATGATGGAGTCTTTCTTTTCCTTGGATTTCCATTCGAAGGCACCAAGGACGACAGCAAGAGCAATTACCAAGCCGATCTCTGTGAAGAGCAACCTCTTGTTCTCGAGGCTGGCTTTGGGTGATTTCTTGATTTCCATAATAATTAACAGCTGTTTATTAGTTTTCTTGCAATTTCTGTTCCTTTGCGCAAATGCACTTTTTGTCTTTTACGCAACTTCAAAGGTAGAAATATTTCTTTTGATTTCCAATTTTTTCGATAATAGATGTAAATTTGCACAAATTTTTACTCATGATTAAGTACTTTTCCGAGGACATAAAGTTCGATTTCAAGGGAAAAACCGCCAATAACAGGTGGCTTCGTTTCGTTGCCGGAGCAGAGGCCCGGTGCCTTGGCGATGTTAACATAATTTTTTGCTCCGACACTTATCTCCTTGACATCAACATGAGGTATCTGCAGCACGACTACTTCACCGATATCATAACTTTCGATTATTGCGAAGGGAATGTCCTTTCGGGCGACCTGTTCATAAGCATAGACTCCGTCCGGGAAAACGCCTTGTTTTACAAGACGGATTTCAAGGAGGAACTCCGCCGCGTCATGGTGCACGGGGTCCTGCATCTTGCAGGCTACGAAGATCATACTCCCGACGAGCAGAAAACGATGCGCTCGAAGGAGGATTATTACCTTTCGCTCAGGGCGTCCGTTACAGGTGAGGCATAATTGCGTTCAACAGTTTCAGCGCCGTGCAGGGATTTTATGATATTATAGTTGTGGGCGGAGGCCATGCCGGATGCGAAGCGGCCGCCGCAGCCGGCGCCCTGGGTTCCCGGGTGCTGGTCGTTTCCATGGACCTGCAGGGTTTTGCGCGGATGAGCTGCAATCCCGCCGTGGGGGGAATAGCAAAGGGACAGATAGTCCGGGAGATTGACGCCCTCGGCGGCCTGATGGGTATCGTCACCGACGCGTGCACCCTCCAGTTCCGAATGCTCAACCGTTCAAAGGGTCCCGCCATGTGGAGTCCCCGCGCACAGTGCGATAAAAGAGCTTACTCCGCATGCTGGCGCAAAATTCTCGAAACTCATTATGGGATAGATATTTACGCGGATATTGTGACGGATTTTCTCTTTGAGGATTCAAAAATTTGCGGAGTCCGTACAAATACCGGGGCGATTTTTAAATCTCGGGCGGTTGTTCTTACCGCCGGAACCTTCCTCGGGGGGCAGCTTTTCATCGGACGTCACTCTTTTCCTGGTGGCAGGATAGGAGAGTCTCCGTCCCTCGGTCTCACAGCCCAACTCTCGGAAAGGGGAATCCGCACAGGGCGCATGAAAACCGGCACCCCTCCTCGAATCGATATAAATTCCGTGGATACCTCGCGACTTTCCGTCCAGAAAGGAGATGGCGCCCCCGAAAGGTTCAGCTTTCTTCCGAAGCCTTCCGCCGTGCAGGCTGGTGCTGCCCAAATGGACTGCTATATTCTTCACACCAACGAAAAGGTTCACTACATACTCCGTTCCGGGTTCCAGGATTCCCCGCTGTTTACCGGAATGATACGTGGAATCGGTCCGCGCTATTGCCCGAGCATCGAAGACAAGCTTAGGGTTTTCCCGGACAATCCGGCCCATCAATTGTTCCTGGAACCAGAAGGCCGCGACACAACGGAATACTATCTCCAGGGCTTCTCTTCTTCTCTTCCTCTGCAAGTTCAGCTCGATGCCCTTCATGCGATAGAAGGACTGGAAAACGTGCGGATATTCAAGCCCGCGTACGCTGTAGAATACGATTTCTTCGATCCGACACAGCTTCGTAATTCACTGGAATCCAAGGTTATAGATGGATTGTTCCTGGCCGGTCAGGTAAATGGTACTACCGGTTATGAAGAAGCTGCCGCGCAAGGTCTCATGGCCGGCATTAACGCTCATCTCAAGCTTTGTGGCAAAGAGCCTTTCATCCTGAAACGCGACGAATCCTACATCGGAGTGCTCATTGACGACCTGCTTACCAAGGGTGTTGACGAACCTTACCGCATGTTCACTTCCAGGGCGGAATTCCGTATTTTGTTAAGGCAGGACAATGCCGACCAAAGGCTCACCGCGCTTTCTCATTCCTTGGGTTTGGCCACGGAAGAAAGGTATTCTTTAACTTGTGAGAAGTACGCAAAAGTTGCTGAACTTCAGTCTTTCTCCGAGAATACAAACGTTACTGCCGAGCAGGCAAATCCTTATTTATCCTCCATAGACTCTACGCTTCTTAAGGAGTCCAGAAAGATTTCCGAACTTGTTTTGAGGCCCGAAGTTCACCTTCAAAACCTGCTTGAACTTGTTCCATGTGGAACGGATTATGACGATAAGGAAATAGAATCTGTGGAGATAGCCTTGAAATACAAAGGCTATATTGAGCGCGAGAAAAAGATTGCCGACAAGATTCTGCGGCTTGAAAATCTTGTTATTCCGGAGGATTTTGATTTTGACGGCGTAAGCGGACTTACCATCGAGTGTCGTCAAAAGTTAAAGAAATACCAGCCCCGTACCATCGCGCAGGCTTCCAGGATTTCCGGTGTCTCTCCTTCGGATATTTCCGTTCTCTTGGTTTATTTCGGAAGATAGCGACGTTCCATGTGGAACTATAGAGAGTGGAGGGCTTCTTTTATGATGTCCTCCACTGTTGCGTCGGGGTGCTTCTTGAGGATGTTCTGGACAACCTTTGATACCGCCGGTTTCGCAAAACCGAGCATGACAAGGGCGGAACCGGCCTCCTCCGCGGCGCGGCTGTCCGCGGCCGGGAATATTTCTGCTGACGGCACGGCATCTCCTTTGGCTATCTTGTCTTTCAGCTCCAGCACCATTCGCTGTGCGGTCTTGAGCCCAATGCCCTTTATGCTTTTGAGGCGGTTTATATCCTCCGAGAGTATGGCTTTCTGGAACTCGTCCGCATTCATGGAGGAGAGCACCATCCTGGCGGAGCTTGCGCCCATTCCGGAAACGCCCGTAATCAATTGGAACAATGCGCGTTCGTCCTTGCTTGCGAAACCGTAATCCACCTGTATTCCGTCGCGAGGATTAACCTGGCTCTGGATGAACATCACAGCCTCGGTTTTCTTTTCCACGGCGCTGTAGGTTTGCAGGGATATTTCCATGGCGTAGCCGATGCCGTGGTTTTCCACGACGATCCTGGTTGGGGTGAGTTCCGCTATTTTTCCGGATATGAAATCTATCATCTCAGAAGGAGCAAGGAAGAGTTAATAATTTGTACATCAGTGTTTTAGCCATTCTGTAATGGCCTTTGTCGTTGGGGTGCAGGCGGTCCGTTGCGGCATCGTTGAAATACTGCGCGGAAGCGTCATGCTCCGGGAAAAGTCCGCTGTCGGCGTTGAGGTCTATAACGGGCACCGCCCACACGTTCCCGGCTTCTTTCACCACCTGGACGTAGTCGTCTATGTAGAGGCCCAAGGCATTGGAATAGTTCTCGTCCGGCTGCCAGTTGGTGTCGCTGGGGTAAAAGCCCGCGCGATGGATGGGCGTGAGCAGCACGATCTGCTTGTCCGGCCAGGTTTTCTTGAGGGTGTCGAGCGCGATGTTTATGCGTCCGCGGAGCGTTTCCGTATCGAACACGGGAGTGCGGTGCTTGCGGGGCACGAGAGTCTTTTGCCGACGGTTCTCCGCAAAGTAAACAGTCTCGTAACTCTCTGAAAACCAATCGCCAAGGGGCACACTGTGATTAAAGTCGTTGGTGCCGAGGAAGATGAGGATGGCGTCGAAATCTTCCCATCCGTTCTTCTTCATGGTTTCCATCTGCCGCCCGACGGAATTCCACTGGAAGCCGCTGACCGCAGGAACGTATGGGGTGATGCCGAGCCAGTCCTGCAGGTAGGTCCAGTATTTGCTGTCGGCTGCGCCGTTCCGGGGGTCCGTGATGGAGTCGCCGATGTAAACAACTTTCTTTCCCTGCCAGGGATGGGTGATGAAGTTTTGCGCGGAGGCGGCGCAGCACACCGCGGCCGCAACAAGGACAAGCAGTATTTTTCTCATACCACAAAATTAGCGAATAAATATTAAATTTGCACCTTGATGCCGACAATTCAGGAAATAAGGTCCCGCTTCCCGCAGCTGCGCGAGAAGGTGTACAACAAACCGCTTGTCTATCTGGACAATGCGGCCACCTCGCTGCGCCCGCAGAGCGTGCTGGACAAGTGGAACGAAATGAGCACCCGCTGCAATGCCAACTTGCACAGGGCGGTGCACGCCACGGCCGGCCGCGCCACGGAGGAATTTGAAAACGCCCGTGCGGCCGCGGCGGAGTTCATCGGGGCGTCCGCCCCCGGGGAAATTATCTTCACCGGCGGCACTACGCACAGCCTCAACCTGCTGGCCTTCAGCCTGGGGGAGATGAAGGACTTCCTGCGCCCCGGCGACGAAATCCTTATAGGAGAGGCGGAGCATCACTCGGACATTTTGCCGTGGCAGTTTCTTGCCGAGCGCAAAAACCTTAAAATAAGGGTGTTGCCCGTGGATGACAAGGGGGAGTTCCGTCTGGATGAACTGCCCCGCCTGGTGAATTCCCGCACCCGCATCTGCTGCATCGCGCAGGTCTCCAACGTGCTGGGCATCGTGAACCCAGTGGGCGAGATAGCCGCATATTGCCGCGAGAAAGGCGTTCTCGTGGCCGTTGACGGCGCGCAGGGAGTAGTGCACTGTCAGACGTCCGTAAGCGCGCTGAACGCCGATTTCTATGCCTTTTCCGGGCACAAGATATATGCAGCTCCTGGCACCGGCGTGCTGTGGGGCCGCAGGGAGCTCCTCGAAAAGATGCCGCCGTACATGGGCGGAGGGGAAATGATAGGCACCGTGAAATGGGAGGGCAGCACTTTCGCCCCCGTGCCGCACAAATTCGAGGCGGGCACGCAGAACATCTCCGGGGTGCCCACGCTCGTGCCCGCTTTCCGGGAAGCGGAGCAATACCGCGGCATGCCCGAGACGGAGGGGGTGAAACAGTACATGCTGGAAGCGCTCCGGGAAATGCGTGGGCTGCACCTGTACGGGGATCCCGCTGAGCCGGCGCGGAAAATCCCGCTTTTCTCCTTCAGCGTGGAAGGGGTGCACCACGAAGACCTCGCCCTCATCCTGGACAAGATGGGCATTGCGGTGCGCTCGGGGCAGATGTGCGCCGAGCCCCTGATGGACCGTTTCGGCGTTACCGGCATGCTCCGCGCGTCGTTCGCCCCGTATAATTCGCAGGAAGAGGCGGAGTATTTTACAAAATGCCTGCGCAAGGCCGTAAATATGCTTGTATGAACACATTGCAGGAAGCGAAAGCGGCCGTCGTCGAGGATTTTTCCATGTTCGACGAATGGCTCGACAAGTACGAATATCTGATTGACCTCGGGAAGAAGCTCGAGTCCTTTCCCGCGGAGCTCAAGACCGAAGACCGCCTCATAAAGGGCTGCCAGTCGCGCGTGTGGCTCGACACGGTGTTCCGCGACGGCCGCCTGTGGTTCCGTGCGGACTCCGACGCCATCATCACCAAGGGGATAATCTCCCTGCTTGCCGGCGTTTATTCCGGGCGCCCCCCCGCCGAAATCGCCGGCGACGACTTCTCTTTCGTGGAAACCATAGGGCTCAGGGAAAACCTTTCCCCCACGCGCGCCGGAGGGCTTGCGTCCATGATAGCCACCATCCGTCAGGAGGCGGAAAAATATGTCTGAAAATCAAGTACTTACACCAGAGGATATCAAAGAACTCGCCCCGCTCTACGACTCCGTGGTGCTGGCAATCAAGCAGGTTTACGACCCGGAAATTCCCGTGAACATTTATGACCTCGGGCTGATTTACGAGCTCAACATAAGCAAGTCCCGCGAGGTTTACATAAAGATGACCTTCACCGCCCCGAACTGCCCCATGGCGGACGAAGTGCTCGAGGAAGTGCACTCCCAGGTCATGCTCACCCCCGGGGTGACGGGCTGCAAGATAGACCTGGTGTTCGAGCCAGTGTGGGACCAGAGCATGCTGAGCGACGAGGCCCGCGTGGCGCTCGGCATGGACCCTGAAATGTAATGAAACTCTTTCTTCTGCTCGGAACCAACCTGGGCGACCGGGAGGCCAACATCCGCGAGGCCATGAAACTTCTCGAAGAGGCTCTCGGCAAAGCCGAAGCGGCGTCGCAAATCGTTGAAACAGAGGCAATAAGCTTTGACGGCCCGGCTTTTCTCAACTGCGTGGCGCGCTGGGAATGCCGCCGCCGCCCGGAAACGGTGCTCGGAATCTGCAAGCGGACGGAGCGCGCCATGGGCAGGGACGAAACGCCCGAATACCGCCCGGACGGAAGCCGCGTCTATCACAGCCGCGTCATCGACATAGACATCCTCGTGTACGGCGGCAGGCGCATGGACACCCCGCAGCTTACCATCCCGCACCCGCAGGTGGAGGGACGTCCTTTCGTAAAGCCCCTCCTGGAGCAGGCCGGCTTTACTTCAGGTCGATGAACGGCACGGAATTGCCCAGCATGTAGGAGGGCAGCTTGCCGTCCCATTTCTGCACGGCCTCGTACTGGGTGAGGGCAGGGTTGGCCTTGAGGGCGTCCGCCTTTATCTGCATGGCCTTTGCGTCCGCTTCCGCGGAGATGACCTTCTGGTTCGCCTCTTCCTGTATCCTCACCGTGTTGTTCTTCGCCGTGAGCGCCTTCTGCTCGGCGACCTGCTTGTCCACTATGGACTGCTCGAAGGTGTCGTCGTAGTCGATGTTCACGATCTGGATGTGCACGTTGGAAATGTATTCTTTCGGAAGCTGCCTGGACAGCTCTGCCTCAATCTCCTGGCGCACCTCCTCGCGGTTGGCCACGATGTCGGCGGCGTTGAAATTGCCAATGATGTCCTTGAGCACGCCCTCCACCACGGGGGTGATGATTTTGGCGATGTAGTTGCTTCCCACGTTGCGGAAGAGGACGGCCATGCTTTCGGGAACCGGGTCGAAGTTGAGCACGTAGTCCACGTTGGCCGTCTGGATGTCCTTGGTGTAGGCCGGGGTGGTCTGCTCCATCTTCACCGTCTGGATGCTCATCTTGTTGACCGTCTGCACGAAAGGAATCTTCATGTGCAGGCCGGCGTCGATGGCCGTGGGGTTGATTTTCCCGAAGGTGGCGATGATGCCCCTTTCGGTGGACGACACGCTGTAGAAGCTGGTGATGGCGAGAATGAAAACAGCCACTGCGACAACCACCCAACGGGTGATTTTGGCGTTGTTGATGCCGGGGTTTGTGTGTTGCATATCCTGGAAATCTGTTATACGGAAATTATTTTTCTTCTTCTTTCCATCCTTGCGCGCGGAGCGGCAGTTCCGCCCCTTCGGGGGTTACGAGCACGGTGCCCACCCCGCTTTGCGCCAGATGGCCCACGATGTCGAAAGTCTGGAAGTCCCTGCGGAATTTCTCCGCCTGTGCGATAGGCAGGGCCAGGAGCAGCTGGAAGTCTTCCCCGCCGTTCATGGCTGCAGAAACAGGATCCACGTTCACAAGCTGCCCGAGTTCGAAGGAATTGCCCTCGAAGGGGATGCGGTCGGCGTAAACCTTGGCCCCCAGGCCGGTGGCGCGCGCGATGCGCTTCACGGCGTCCGCAAGCCCGCGGGTGATGAGCACGGCGGCGCTGGGATAGAGGTCGGCGTCCTCCAGGGCGCCCACAATGTCCGCCGGAAGTTCGGGATGCAGGTAGGCGCCCACCTGCATGCGGTATTTTTCCATCTCGGCGGCATCGGAAGAACCCGCCTCGAAGCGTATTTTCTCGCGTTCCAGCACCTGCAGGCCAAGATATGCGGCGCCGAGCCGTCCGCTCACGCACAGCACGTCCTTGCTGGCGGGACGGGGGAGGCTGTGCTCCGTGAGGCTCCTCCGCTCGCCGGAGGCGGCCACGCTCACGCACAGCCCGTTCTGCGACGGCTGGAGGTCGAGCGAAAGCTCCCCGAAGCCGTAGTACGCGGCGGCTGCGGCCACGCCGCTCCAGAGCTCCTGCACCTGCGGGAAATCCAGCTTCGCGCTCACGCCCAGCACCACGGAGAGGGCCTTCGGGTGCTTCATCTGCGCGAAGAGCTCCCCCGCCACCTCCACAACCGCCTTGTAGCCAAGGTGTTTCAGAGGAAAATAGACAAGGTTGAAGTCGATTCCCTCCAGCAGCACACGGTGCGCCGAGGGCTGGAAAGGCTTGAAAGGAGTTCCCTCGTACAGGCGGCCGAGAGCCTCCTGCATGCCGAGCTCAGCGAATTTTTCTTCTGCCATCGGATATGGTTCGTTTTTCATTTCTTAGCGACTACCAAGATACGAATAATTTGGGGAAATCCGTATATTTGCAAGTTATGACACAGGACGAACTTTTCAAGGTACTGGTTGCGCACTGCAAAGAGTACGGATTCATTTTCCCTTCCAGCGAAATCTATGACGGCCTCGCTGCCGTATATGATTACGGACAGATGGGCGTTGAGCTCAAGAACAACATAAAGAACTACTGGTGGGCCGCCATGACGCGCCTCCACGAGAACATCGTGGGCATAGACGCCGCCATCTTCATGCACCCCAAGACCTGGGTGGCCAGCGGCCACGTCGCGGCGTTCAACGACCCGCTCATCGACAACAGGGACAGCAAGAAGCGCTACCGCGCCGACAATCTCATCGAGGACTACCTCGGCAAGATAGACGAGAAGATAGAAAAGGAAGTCGCCAAGGGGCGCAAGCGCTTCGGGGACGCCTTCGACGAGGCCCAGTTCCGCGCCACCAACCCCAACGTGCTGCGCGAGAAGGCCAAATACGACGCCATCCACGAGCGCTACAAGAAGGCGGAAGAGACGAACGACTTCGCCGAATACAAGCAGATAATCCTGGACTGCGACATAGTCTGCCCGATTTCCGGCACAAAGAACTGGACGGACGTAAGGCAGTTCAACCTCATGTTCAGCACGCAGTTCGGCGCCGCCGGGGATGACGCCAGCACCATCTACCTGCGTCCGGAAACGGCGCAGGGCATCTTCGTCGATTACATCAACGTGCAGAAGACCGGCCGCATGAAGATTCCCTTCGGCATCGCCCAGATAGGCAAGGCCTTCCGCAACGAAGTGGTGGCCCGCCAGTTCATCTTCCGCATGCGCGAGTTCGAGCAGATGGAGATGGAGTTCTTCTGCAAGCCCGGCACCGAAATGGAGTGGTTCAATTTCTGGAAGGAAGAGCGCCTCAGGTGGCACCGCAACCTCGGCATGGGGGACGGGAACTACCGTTTGCACGACCACGAGAAGCTCGCCCACTACGCGAACGCCGCCACCGACATCGAATTCAAGTTCCCCTTCGGCTTCAAGGAGCTGGAAGGCATACACAGCCGCACCGATTTCGACCTGGGCAACCACCAGGAGCTCTGCGGGCGCAACCTGCAGTATTTCGATCCCGAAACAGGGGAGAAATACACCCCCTACTGCGTGGAGACCTCCATCGGCGTGGACCGCATGTTCCTCACCGTCCTCAGCCACGCCTACACCGTGGAACAGCTTGAGGGCGGAGAAAGCCGCGTGGTGCTCCGCATCCCCGCCCCGCTCGCCCCGGTGAAGGTGGCCGTGCTGCCGCTCCTCAAGAACGACGAGCGCCTCACGGCGAAGGCCCAGGAGGTGATGAACCTCCTCAAGTTCGATTTCAACTGCCAGTACGAGGAGAAGGACACCATAGGCCGCCGCTACCGCCGCCAGGACGCCATCGGAACCCCGTTCTGCGTAACCATCGACCACGACACCCTGGAAGACGGATGTGTCACCGTGCGCGACCGCGACACCATGGCCCAGGAGCGCGTGCCAGTCTCCGGACTCCGCGCCCTCATAGACTCCAAGGTCAATCTCGGCAACCTGCTCCGCAACCTGTAGGGCGCATCCCCCGGCAAACGGCACCCCATGTCATTCGTACACCTTCACGTACATACGCAGTACTCCATCCTGGACGGGCTGTCCGGCATCGAGGCCCTTTTCAAGAGGGCCGAAGAGCTTCACATGCCCGGCCTGGCCATCACCGACCACGGCAACATGTTCGGCGTGAAGGAGTTCTACAACGTGGCCAGGAAACACCCCGGGGTGAAGCCCATCTATGGCTGCGAAGTTTACGTCACGCGCCACTACGACCATACGCTAAAGGATCCCCAGCACAAGAAATACTACCACCTCATCCTGCTCGCCAAGAACGAGACCGGCTACCGCAATCTCATGAAGCTGGTGTCGCTGGGGCACATCGAGGGCTTCTACTACAAGCCGCGCATCGACCATGCCATGCTCGAGAAATACCATGAGGGGCTCATCTGTACGAGCGCCTGCCTGGCAGGGGAAATCCCGCAGGACATACTCGGCATAGACGGCACTCCGGAAGACGCGGAAAAGGCCATCGAGTGGTACAAAGGGGTGTTCGGGGACGACTATTACCTGGAGGTGATGCTGCATCGCAGCGAGGTGCAGGGGCTGCCCGTCAAGGCCCAGGCGGAAATGGAGGAACTCTACCGCCGCCAGAAGCATTACGACGAGGTGATTTTCAAGCTCGCCGCAAAGCACGGCGTGAAGGTGGTGGCCACCAACGACGCCCATTTCATCCGCAAGGAGGACGGGCCCGTGCACGACAGGCTCATCTGCCTCACCACCAACGCCAATGTGAGCGACGAGAACCGCCTGCGCTATACCCAGCAGGAGTACCTCAAGAGCGAGGACGAGATGCTCGCCCTGTTCCCGGAGCATCCGGAAGCCCTCGCCAATACGCTGGAAGTGCTGGAGAAGGTGCAGCCCATAGAAATCGACCGTGGACACGTGCTGCCGGAGTTCAAGCTGCCTCAGGACTTCCTGGACGGCATTGACGGCTGGCTGGAGAAGTACAAGGACGTAATCGACGCCGGCCGTTTCGAGGAGAGGCGGGACCACGACGGCAAGCTGGTGGAAAAAACGCCCCGCGGCGAAGACTTCTACAAGTCGGTGGCCTACCTGTGCAAGCTCACCTACGACGGCGCCCGCACGCGCTACGGGGACACCCTCACCCCGGAGCAGTCGGAAAGGATCGACTTCGAGCTCAAGACCGTCTCCAGGATGGGCTTTCCGGACTATTTCCTTATCGTTCAGGACTTTATCAACTGGGCCAAGACGCACGGGGTTTCGGTGGGGCCGGGGCGCGGAAGCGCCGCGGGCAGCGTGGTCAGCTACTGCCTGCGCATCACCAACCTGGACCCCATACGCTACGACCTCCTGTTCGAGCGCTTCCTGAATCCGGAGCGCATCAGCATGCCCGACATCGACGTGGACTTCGACGACGAAGGCCGCTACAAGGTAATCCAGTACGTGCAGGACCGCTACGGCACGGATCACATCTCCCATGTCATCACCTTCGGCACCATGGCCGCGAAGGGGGCCATAAAGGACGTGGGCCGCATAAGCGGCCTGCCCATTCCCGAAACGGACCGCCTGTCCAAGATGGTGCCGGACCGCAGCTTCACGGTGAAGGAGAACGGCGAAGAGAGGGAAAAGAAGCCCACGCTGGCCAACTGCATCAAATATCTGCCCGAGCTGAAACGCGAATACGAGCAGGGGGACCCCCTCGTGAAGGAAGTGTTGGAATATGCCATGCGCATGGAGGGCTGCGTGAGGCAGACGGGCATACACGCCTGCGCCATGATAATCGGCCGCGGCAACCTCACGGACTACATCCCCATCACCCTCGGCACCGACAAGGGCACGGGCCAGGAAGTGTGGGTGAGCCAGTACGAAGGCTCGCAGATAGAGGACGTGGGCATGCTCAAGATGGATTTCCTCGGGCTCAAGACGCTCAGCATAATAGACCGCGCCCTTGCGCTCATAAAGAAGCGTTCGGGAAAGGAGATAGACATAGAAGCCATTCCCATAGACGACCCGGCGGTGTTCGACCTCTACGGGCGCGGGGACACCAAGAGCGTGTTCCAGTTCGAATCCGGCGGCATGAAGGAATGGCTCATGAGGCTGCGTCCGCAGCGTTTCGAAGACCTCATAGCCATGAACGCCCTCTACCGTCCGGGCCCCATGGACTACATCCCCGATTTCGTGGAGCGCAAGAACGACCCGTCAAAGATACGTTACGACCTGCCCGAAATGGAGGACCATCTGAAGGAGACCTACGGGGTGACGGTTTACCAGGAGCAGGTCATGCGCATCTCGCAGGCGGTGGCCGGCTTCTCCAGGGGCAAGGCGGACATGCTCCGCAAGGCCATGGGGAAGAAGAAGAAGGATATCCTGGACGGGCTCAAGGCGGACTTCATGGAGGGTGCGCTGCAGCGCGGGCACGACCCGAAAATCCTGGAGAAGATATGGAGCGACTGGGAGGCCTTCGCAAAGTACGCCTTCAACAAGAGCCACGCCACCTGCTACGCGTGGGTGAGCTACCAGACGGCCTGGATAAAGGCGCACTATCCCTCCGAGTTCCAGGCCTCCAACCTCACCCAGCAGTCCTCCGACATGACGGAACTGAAGGAAATCATGGCGGACTGCAAGAAATCGGGGATAAAGGTGCTCAACCCCGACGTTAACGAGTCGGACAGGGATTTCAGCGTCAACAAGGACGGCGACATCCGTTTCGGTTTCAGCGGCCTGAAGGGCTTCGGCAGCAACATCGTGGACGCCATCATCGCGGAACGCACCGCGGGCGGTCCCTTCGCGGACGTTTTCGACTTCATGGAGCGCCTTGGGGGAACGGTGAACCGCAAGGCCCTGGAAACTCTGGTTTACGCCGGCGCCTTCGATTCCTTCGGCTGCAGGCGCACCCAGTTCTTCTCCCCGGGCAAGAACGGGGAACTCTTCATAGACGAGCTTGTGCGCTACGCCGGCCTGTACCAGAACGACACCATGTCCGGCGCGGGTTCGCTTTTCGGCGAAATAGAGGAGCTGAAGCCCCGGCGCCCCGAAATGCCGCCGGCCCTCGGCGAGGAGGATACGCTGGACCTGCTCCAGCACGAGAAAGAATACGTGGGCATGTACCTCAGCGCGCATCCGCTGGACCGCTATGCCTTTGAAATAGAGAATTTCACCACCTGCAAGCTGGTGGACCTGCAGAGCACCATAGACGACTGCCAGAGCCGCCGCCAGACCAGCCGCGCCGCCATAGCCGGCATCATCACGGATGTGAAGAAGCTCATCACCAAGAACGGCAAGGCGGGCGCGCGCATCACCCTGGAAGACTACAGCGGGCCGTACGAAATGGCGCTGTTCGGCCAGGATTACGAGAATTACATCCCCTACATGCAGCTGCATTCCCAGCTTTACATCGACGGAGAAATAGCTCCGCGCTACCACCTGAAGCCGGAGGAGGCCGCCGCCGGGAAAACCGTCAACTACACCTTCAAAATCAAGAAGATTAGCATGCTGGGCAACGTTGGCGAGCAGCTCATCAAGAGTTTCGCGCTGAACATTGACACTTCTTCCATCGACGCCGTTTTCCGTTCGCGCCTGCTCAAGATACTGAATGACTATCCGGGCAACACCCGCCTGACGGTGAAACTTTTCGACAGGCGCAAGCAATACGTCATCGATACCTGGTCCAGGAAATTCAGCATCAACGTATGTGAAGACCTGCTGCTGGCCCTCGAACACCTTGGGGTCAGCTATACCGTAATGAAATAAAAAAGAGACCGACTTTTCAGCCGGCCTCTTTTTGTATTGATTCACAAAGAATTACTTCTTCTTTGCGGGCACTTTGGCCTCTTTCTTCCTGAGGGATGCCATGGTGGCGTCGTACATGATCGGGGTACCGATCATGATGGAAGCGTAAGTTCCGATGATGACACCGAGGCAGAGGGCCACGGACAGTCCGCGGATGCTTTCACCGCCGAAGATGGCGATTGCCAGCATAGGCAGAAGCGTGGAGACCGAGGTGTTGACCGTACGGGTGAGCGTTGCGTTGAGTGCCGCGTTGGTCATGTCCTTGATGTTCTCGTTGGGATGCAGGGTGCGCATTTCTCGGATACGGTCGAAGATAACCACGTTGTCGTTGATGGCGTAACCGATGATGGTCAGGATTGCCGCAATGAACGTCTGGTCCACGTCGAGGTTGAACGGCAGGATGCCGGTGAACAGCGAGAAGAAGCCGATGATGATGATTGCGGTGTGCGCCAGTGAAACGACGCCGCCCAGACCCCAGGTCCATCCCTTGAACCGGAGCGCGATGTAGGCGAATATCACGATGAGTGCGAGGATGACGGCGATGATGGCGTCGCGCCTGATGTCGCTCGCGATGGATGCGCCCACCTTGTCGGAGGAGATGATACCGTTGGGGTTGTCCAGCGTGGAGGTGAAGTTGTTCAGCGAGTATCCCTCGGGATAATAGCCCTTGAGGGCCTCGTAGAGCATGCCTTCGATTTCCGCATCGACTGCGGAGTCGTCGTTGTCCACCTTGTAGGCGGTGGTGATCTTCATCTGGCTGTCTCCGCCGAACTGCTTGACCTCTGCGGAAGAACCCTTGATGTCGGGATTCTCGGCCGCTGCGGCTTCGAACACATCGTTGACCGAAGCGCGGATTTCCTCTGCGGTGACCGGCTGGTCGAAGCGTACCACATAAGTACGGCCGCCGGTGAAATCGACACCGTAGGTGAAGCCCTTGAACGCGATGCTGCCGAGAGCGATGAGGATGAGGGCGCCGGAGATTATGTAGGAGTACTTGCGGGCCTTGATGAAGTCCACGTGGGTGTTCTTCAGGAAGTTGGCGCTCCACTTCATCTCGAAGGAGATGTTCTTGCCCTTGCTTACGCGGCCGTCGATGATGAGGCGGGTGACGAAGATGGCGGTGAGTACGGAGGTGATGATACCGATGATGAGGGTGGTGGCGAAGCCCTTCACGGGACCGCTGCCGAAGAAGAACAGGATGAGACCGGTGAGGAGGGTGGTCACCTGACCGTCGATGATGGCGGAGTAGGCGTTCTTGTAGCCGTCCGAGATGGCCTTGCTCAGACCCTTGCCGGCCTTTAATTCTTCCTTGATGCGCTCATATATGATAACGTTGGCGTCCACAGCCATACCCAAAGTCAGCACCAGACCGGCGATGCCCGGCAGGGTGAGCACGGCTCCGAAGCTGGCGAGTGTGCCGAACAGCAGGATGACGTTGATGAGAAGCGCTATGTCCGCGGCTATACCTGCTCCCCTGTAGAAGAGAATCATGTAGATGAGCACCAGGATGAAGCCGATGATGAAGGAAATCATACCGTCCCTGATGGACTTTGCACCGAGGGAAGGACCAACGACCTGCTCCTGCACGATGGTGGCGGGGGCGGGAAGCTTGCCGGACTTGAGGACGTTGGTAAGGTCGGTCGCCTCTTCCACGGAGAAGTCGCCGGTGATGGACGAGGAGCCTCCGGAGATTTCGCTCTGGACCGTAGGATAGGAATAGACGGTGCCGTCGAGCACGATTGCAACCTGCTTGCCGATATTGTCCTTGGTGAGGTGTGCCCAGGTGTTGGCGCCTTCCGCGTTCATGGTCATGCTTACGCCGGGGGAGCCGCCGCGTCCGTTGTCGTAGGACACGCGGGCGTCGGTGACGGCGGAACCGTCGAGGGGTGCCTGGCCGTCACGGCTGTCCGCCTTGATGGCAACGAGTTCGTAGAACTCACCGCCGGAGAAATACTTGCTGGGCTTTACGCTCCACATGGGGCGGAACTCGGCGGGGAAGATGTCGTGGATCTGCGGCATCGAGAGCAGGCGGTTGACGGCCGCGGTGTCCTTGGCGGCGGCATAGCCGATGCAGGCGTTGCCGCGGGCCTGGGAAGGAGTGAGCACGCTGAAGAGGGGATTGGCCTTGCGGTACGCTTCCACATCTGCGGATTCGGCCTGGCTCTGGGCTGCGAGCTCCTGGGCCACGGCGTCGCTCTCGGCGGGGGCGGATTCCTCCAGAACCTCTTCCACGCCGCCTTCGGCAGCGGCGATCTGGGCGAGAACCTGGTTGGCCTCGATGAGATACGGAGTGATTTCGGCTGCGTCGAACGTTGTCCAGAACTCGAGGGACGCGGTGCCCTGGAGCAGCTTGCGCACGCGCTCGGGCTCTTTCACGCCGGGGAGTTCGACCAGGATGCGGCCGGTGTTGCCTATCTTCTGGATGGAGGGCTGGGTGACGCCGAAGCGGTCGATACGGTTGCGGAGCACGTTGAAGGAGTTTGCAACGGCGCTCTCCGCCTCGCTGCGGATAACGGAAACAACTTCGTCGTCAGTGCTTTCGGGCTTGATCTGGTCCCTCATTTCATAGGTGCCGAAAATCTGGGAAAGCCTCTGGCCACCGGAAACCTCTTTCCAGGCCTCCGCGAAGAGGGTTATATAATCTGACTGGGAATTGACGCTGCGCTGTTTCGCGAGCTCGAGGGCCCTGTTGAATTCCGGGCTGTTGTTGCCGCCGGAGAGGGCCTTGACGAGGTCCTGGAGCTGCACCTGCAGCATGACGTTCATACCTCCCTTGAGGTCCAGGCCGAGGTTGATTTCCTTTGCGCGGACATCCTTGAAGGTATAGCCGAGATATACCTTTTCCGTGGTTATGGAATCGGTATAAGCCCTTTCGGCCGCCTTGCTGATGGAGTCCAGGTAATAGGCCTGGTCGGCTTCGGGAATTTTTGCGAACGCTGCGCTCTGCCGGGTTGCAAGAACCTCCGCCTCGGCGGCTTTCTTGGCCTTTTTCTCGTGGATACTTGTCACGAGAGTGAAGGAGAGCTGCCAAAGGCATGCAAGAACGAGCAGGATCGCTACAAATCTGATTGCACCTTTGCTTTGCATAATTTGAATATCACTTAGTTTTACTTTAGTCTTCCTTTGGAAATCAACCCGGCGTTCCCGCCGGCTCAATCCTCTGCGGCTGCTAAAATCATAAATAGCTGGCAAAGTTAGTATTTTTTTCTCTAATTGAAAGATTTGTAATGGTTATTTCGTAAATTTGTCGCCCAAACATGATTGTTTCCATTCTGCTTTCAGCGCTTATGGCGTCCGTTCCCGACACTACCGTGGCGGTCCCGGACACCATGTCCGCACCGGTCCTTCTTTCCGAGGCGGAGCTCCTCTGCCTGGATGCGGAAGACCATCATGCCGCTTACGAATTCTCCGAAGCCATATCCACTTACAGGAAGGCGCAGATGCATACGCGGGACAGCCTCAAGCGGGCGCGCATTGAAAACGCCATCACCGCCAGCGTGAACGGCCGCAACATGTCGGACTTCTGCTACCGGCCCAACGTGGTGGCCCGCAGGAGCTTCGCCATTTCGGACTTCTTCCTGTACTATCCCCTTCCGGACCGTTCATGGCGGCCCGCGCCGAACTCCCTGGACAGCCTCGGAGGCGTCTTTGCGCAGGCCGTTTACATGCCGGAAGGCGCTACGGAATACTTCTACGCCGCACCCGACAGCAACCTCGTGCACACCGTATTCGAGACGCATTTCGAAGACACTTCCTGGACGGCCCCCTCTCGCCTGCCCTTCAGCTCCGGCGAGGGTGAAATCTATCCAATGCGCAGCGGCAACACCCTCTATTTCTCGTCCAAAGGGCTCTTCGGGGTAGGCGGATACGACCTCTACAAGTGTGAGTGGAACCCCCGCGCGCGCCGCTGGGAAGAACCCGAGAACCTCGGCTTCCCCTATTCCTCCCCCGCCGACGACTTCCTGCTCATCAACACGCCGGACGGGCGCTATACGGTCTTTGCCTCGAACCGGGACTGCCCGCCCGACAGCGTGAACGTGTATGTGCTCGAATATGACCCCATGCCAGTCCGCAGCGCGGTCGGGAGCGCGGAGGAACTGCGCGAAATCTGCCGGCTCACCCCCGGTTCGGACCGCAAGAAGGTGAACAACGCTTCTGCGCTCGGAGTGTCTCCGGAGGACGAAGAAGCCACCCTTGTGTATTCACGGAAGATTGCCGAAGTGCGCGCGCTGCGCGACTCCCTCACCCGCCACAAAAGGGAAATAGAAGCGCTGCGCAGCCGCATCGACCAGGCCGAAAATGAGGAGAGGGACTTCCTCTCCCGGGAAATCGCCGCCATGGAGGCCGCCCTGCCGGAGCTGCAGGAGCGCAACGCGGCCGTATCCATGGAGTTGCAGCTCATAGAGATGGACTTCCTGCGCAACGGGGTGGTGCTGGACCGCAGCGTCATAGAGGCGCAGTCGGACAAAAAAGTAGTAGGCGCCGGTGACGCCTACACTTTCTCCAGAAAAAATTTCGGCGGGCGCTAGCCTCTGCCGCTGTCTTTGATGAGCGTGGTCACCCTGGTGTTCCAGGAGGCCGCGTCCATCAGCTGGCGTGTGCTCAGGTGCAGGCGCCAGCGCCACTTGTTCCTGGAATCCGCCGGGTCGTTGATGCGCTCCGCCTTCGGGTCCGCCGCACGCAGGGCCGGATCTATGGAAAGCCAGTCCTGTATGGGGAAGATGGCGAGCATGCTCCCCGAATCGAGGTGCCTCTTCAGGATGGCCGTGCATTCGGAGGGCTCCTTGTCGTCCGAATCCCACAGGCGGATGGAGGTCATGTCGTGCGAAGACGTGGCGCATACGCTCAGGTAGGGCCACTCGTGCCCCTTGGGCATGCGCTCCATTTCCAGCGAGAGTATCTTCTGGCTGTCCATCACCTCCGGCACGCAGTCGGGCAGCATGCCCAGGTCTTCGCCGCAGGCCAGCATTCCGGTTGCGGAGAGCAGGTGCGGGAGCTTGCGGAGGGCGTTGTAGCGCCAGAACGCGTCGTGGCGGTGATAGAAGAAGTCCGTGTAGAGATGGTCGAATTTCTCCTTCTGCCAGGGCTCCAGGGCCGAGGTGTCCGGGCTGATGAGCGGGTGGAACCAGCCGGGTTTGTGCGGGTCTTCTATGAAAAGGCCCACGATGGGCAGGCCCATGGACACGATTTCGTCGCGGGAGTAGGGAAGTGCGGGATTGAAGTGGCCGTACAGGCCGCCGCTGAACTCGACGGGAATCTCCCAGATGCGGAAGAAGCCCAGGATGTGGTCGATGCGGAAGGCGTCGAAATATTCCGCCATCTTGCGCAGGCGCCTCTTCCACCAGGCAAAGTCGTCCTTGGCCATTTCGTCCCAGTTGTAGGTGGGGAAACCCCAGTTCTGCCCGTCAACCGAGAAGTAATCGGGCGGCGCGCCGGTGGAGGAATCCAGATTGAAGAGCTTGGGGAAACTGTCCGCATCGACGCTGTCGCGGCCCACGCCGATGGGGAGGTCTCCCTTCAGGTAAACGCCCCTGGAATGGCAGTATTCCACCGCCTCGCTCATCTGCCTGTCCAGATGCCACTGCACCCAGCGGTAGAAGTTTTCGTCCTCCTTGTCCCTCCTGGCGCAGAATGCGGCGTAGGCGTCCAGCCAGGAAGCATTTTTGGCGCAGAACGCCTTGAAGGCCCTGGTGCGCATGTCCCCGGGGCCGGCCGCGGCATAGGCCTTGTGCAGGTATTCGAGCTTTAGCTTCATGACCTTGGGGTAATTGACGGACGTTTCCGCGTTGAGCTCTTTCTGGCGCGCCCTGAACTCTTCGTCGGGCGTCACCCCCACGCTCTGCAGGTGGATGTAGATGGGGTGCAGCGCAAAGGAGGAAATGGGGTTGTAGGGATAGGAATCGCCCCATTCGCCCTTGCGCGTGGTGTCGTTTATGGGAAGCAGCTGGAGGATGTTCTGGCCGGTGCGCGCCGCCCAGTCTGCGAATGCGGGGATGTCCACGAATTCGCCCACTCCGAAGTCGTCGCTGCCGCGGAGCGAGAACACCGGGATGGCCGTGCCCGCGCCGCGGAAGCCGGGATTGTCGAAAATGGCGGCGGAGTGCTGGCGCGGGAAGGGGCAGCCGGCGATGGGGCAGTCCTGCCAGAAGTCCGTGACGGTGGCGCTTTTGCGCCCTTCCGGGATGACGGCGTGGTGGTGCTTCCATTCCGTGCGGGAGATGAGGTCGCCGGAGTACAGCACGTATGTATAGTCTTCCGGTAGGGACTCCGGGCAGTTGCGTATGGTTACGCTCCAGATGTTGCCGGCGCCCCATTTCATCGGATAGACTTTGTCATTCGAAACAAGGCAGAGCCTCTCGCCCCACCTCGTGAAATACTCTATTTTGAAAGTAAGTGTCATAGCCGTGTCATAATGTGTTCTCAAAGATACGAATTTTTCTGTAACTTTGCGATATCATGATCATATTGATAACAGGCATAACATCGGGTTTCGGCCGCGCCATGGCCACCCGTCTCAGCTCCGAGGGCCACAAGGTTTACGGGACGCACCGCTCGTGTTCCGACCCCGTCCCCGGAATCACCTACATCAAGTGCGACGCAACCGACGACGCACAGGTCGAGGCCGCCGTAAAGCAGGTGCTTTCCGCCGAGGGCCGCATAGACGTGTTCATCAACAACGCCGGCATGGGCATAGGCGGCCCGCTTGAATTCATTTCCCTCGAAGACGCCGCGAGACAGATGGACGTCAACTGGATGGGCATGGTGCGCTTCCTTCACCACGTGGTGCCCGCGATGCGCAGCCAGGGTTCCGGCAAAATACTCTGCATAAGCAGCATAGGCGGCCTCATGGGGCTTCCTTTCCAGGGGGTTTACTCCGCGAGCAAGTACGCCATCGAAGGCTACTGCGAAGCGCTCCGCCTGGAGCTCCGGGGCACCGGCGTCACCGTCACCGTCATAGAGCCGGGGGACTTTTCGACGAACTTCACCGCCAGCCGCAAAAGCGTGAAGGGCCCCGAAGTGGAAGCCGCCTATCCCAACTACGCCCGTTCGCTCGCCAGCATCGAGCACGACGAAAACAACGGCCTCAAGCCGGACTACCTGGCCGGCAAGGTGTCCAGGATAGTGGCGTCCAGGCGTCCGCCTTACAGCAAGATAATCGCCACCTTCCTGCAGAAATTCTCCGTGTTCGCCAAGCGGGTGCTGCCGAAGCGCTGGTTCGCCTGGATACTGAGCCTCTACTACAAGCTGTAGGCGATGAAGGGCTCCGCGAGGGCGGACGGGGGAAAGCACCTCCTGAAGAACTGCATGCAGCCGGGCCGCATGGAAGCCGGCTGTGACGAGGCCGGCCGCGGCCCCC
>FLNY01003053.1_pt1 | contig 42347 bp, 31 predicted proteins | sample 1140381 | NCBI WGS metagenome assembly FLNY01 (sample SAMEA3878172, study PRJEB12797) | bioreactor metagenome | biome: Moose rumen | place: Sweden | collected 2011-10 | reverse complement strand
TTGAGAATTACATTTTTTATGTAATTCTCTTTTTGTTTCATCTATGTTTTTGTGTGTTATTGGAATGTTTGTATGAGGAAGTTTCTTACGTTTTTTCTTAGCTTCTTGTCTGTTAATGTGTCGTCTCAGACAGATGTTGACATAGACAGGGTCTTTGAGGCTGGTTTGCCTGTCGTCATGGTGGAGACGGAAGATGACGTGTCTCCCACATACGACTATGCGGTCACTCCGCCCGGATGTGTCGGTAATGCCATCACCAACGCAACGAAGGTGCCCGGACGTGTGGTTGTTCTTGGAGCTGGGAGAGACACTCTGTTCGACAGCGGCTCGTACGTGGCTAAGCAAAGCGGGATGACTATAAAGATACGCGGCAATAGCAGCGCATCGGGAGCTCGTGACACTAAGAAATCGTATAAGATTAAGTTGCAGGCGAAGTCTGACATGCTTTTGGCTTATGACGGGACTGACCATAGAGACAAGAACTGGCTGTTGCTGAAGATGGATGATGAGAGCCCTATGCTGAATTTCGTCACAGGTATGAGTGTGAACAGATGTGTGGGCTTGCAGTACACACCATGTTATGAGCCTGTTAATGTCATGCTTAACGGAGACTATATGGGTGTGTATTTCCTCTCAGAGTCTGTCTGCAGGAATGCGGACGCGCGTATCGACGTGGACAAGAATGATGGGTATATTTTTGAGTACGATCCGTATTGGTGGAACGAGGAAGCGTATGTGGAAAGCCGCTTCAAGTTTAATTACACGCTGAAGTATCCGGATGATGGACTGACGGAGCAGCAGTTGTCTTATTTCACGTCCTTGGTTAACGGGATGGATGATGTCATAATCGATTATGGCTACTATGCGGATGTTATTGACGTGGAGTCTTTTGCAGCGTGGATGCTGGGACATGATATTCTTGGTACTAAAGACTCCGGTGGGTCTAACATCTTCCTAACGAAGTATGACTCGTCTGACACCACAAAAGTCATGATGGCGAATATGTGGGACTTCGATACGATTGAGCAGATGAGAGGAGACTGGGCTAACTCGCATAATGGTCTGTTTTTCCTTTATCTGTTCAACAGAAAGGCGAAGTCTGACTTTGTTAAGGCTTACAAAAGGAAATGGGAGGAGGTGAGCGAGACGTTGTTTGATGATGTGAGTAACAGTCTGACGTTGTTTGTGGAGTCTGACACCGGTGAGGCGTTGGAGCGCTCTTTGGTGTTGGACGGTCTGCGTTGGGGAATGGACAGGCAAACCCTGAGAGAGTCGTTGGACAGCGCTTTGGAGTGGCTGACGTACAGAAAAGATTGGTTAGCCTTGAGGATTCCTCGTATCCATGAGCGTTATTTCCTTAATAATCCGTTGCCGGAGAGACAACACAGCCTTAAGGTATTGGCAATAGGTGATTCGGATATGAGTGATGCCACGGTGTATCTTCCGGAGGTGTTGGACGGGATGGGAGTGCCGACAGACAGTTACTGCGTGTGTTCCTTGTGTCATGAAGGGGCGTCGCTGAGCTATTGGGCAAAGGCGTTAGGTGGAAGCGTGACGGACTCGCTGAGACGTGTGGCCGGTGAGTGCATCGTGAGTGAGGACGACAATTCGGAACGGGACATCCTTGCTCATGATTGGGATGTGGTGGTGTTGCAACAGTCGTATGAGAAGTCTTGTGATTATTCCTCGTTTAACCCTTACCTGAGGACGGTTGTTGACGAGATAAAGAAAAGGTGTCTTAATGATAAGGTCACTATTGCCTGGCAGATGACACATTCGCATATGACGTCTGACAGTCTGAGCGCCACGAGTGTCACGGACTCAGTCTGGCAGGTGATGTGTGACGTGACAATGCAAATGATAGAGGAGGATGGCGTGGATGTTGTCATACCTGTAGGCACTGCTGTCCAGAACGCCAGAAACACTCCGTTTCTGCAGACGGAACATGAACTGACACGGGACGGCGCCCGTCTTTCCTATGGTGTGGGAAGATTTCTGGCGGCGTGTGTCTGGGCTCAGTCTTTATTCGCTCCTGTTTATGGCTTCGACGTGTGTGACTGTGGAGTGTCTCATGACGTCATGTCAGCGGAGGCAGGTGACGACGTGATGTATGAGGACTCATGCGTTCCTGTCGATGAGACAAACAGAGAGATATGTCTCATGGCCGTCACATACGCATGCCTTACACCGTTTAAGCTGACACAGGTCGCTCCGATTCTGATAAGGTAGGGGTGGCTATAGTCTGCAGTATGCGCACTGGTATTACATGACATGGGTGTTTATCGTCTCTCACACGATAAACACCCATGTCGCTTGTCTTGCAAACTGTGTGGACTTACACTTATGCTTCCTTGTTTATGTAGTGTCGGCTCATCCTCCTTTTCTTCCAGCCTGTGTTTTCTTACGCTTATGCTTCCTTGTTGAGAATGAATTTCTCCACCACGTGAGCCACACCGTCCTCCTCGTTGCTGAGAGTGATATAGTCCGCCACCGCCTTGACCTTATCCTGAGCGTTACTCATGGCGACGCCGAGTCCTGCGTACTCAACCATAGACATGTCGTTGAAGCCGTCGCCGCACGCAATCATCTCCTCTTGTCTCACACCAATCATAGTGTTGAGCTTCTCGAGGCATTTAGCCTTGTCGATGCCTAGAGGCACGAGCTCCATGAAGAAAGGTTCTGAGCGGAACACGTTTATCTTGCCGTCCAGCTCGAGTGCCATCTTCTTCTCTAGTTCGTGAAGAGGCTCAGGGTCACCTACAATCAGACATTTTGGTATCTCATACTTTATCTCGTCGAGAAAGTTGTCCACCTGACGACACGGCATCTTGTTGAGCATAGCCTCGTAAGCCACGTACTTGTTGCTGGTGTCTTCCGTCACGATGTCCTTGCCGCAGTAGGATAGAATCTCGAAATTATTATCCTTAGCGCATTTGTAAAGATAAGGTATTACGTCATCCGGTAGCATGTTGGAGTATATCTGTTTCTTGTCCGACCAGTCAATGATGGCTCCTCCGTTGTATGCGAGGACGTAGCCGTGATACTTGTCCATCTGCAGCTCGTCAGCGAGTGGTGCTATTCCGTATACGGGGCGTCCGGACGCCAGAACAATCTTAATACCTTTTTCCTGTGCTAAAATAAGTGTCTTTCTTGTGTGCTCTGAGATTGTTTTGTCTTTCTTCGTCAGAGTCCCGTCAATGTCAAGAACTAAAATTTTGTATTCAGTCATAAGAGAGTGATATGTTTTGTATTTGTTTATGCGAAATAACAAAAAAAACTCGTGGTGTCATATTTTTTGAGTTTTTTATTTTACTTTCGCGTCTTATAAAAGGTGATTATATGAAGAAAATAGGACTTTTGCTTTTGGCCTTGCAGATGTCAGCGATGACATTGGCGCAAAAGGATTTCAAAGGCGGCTATCATAATATGGAATGTCAGATACGTATGGTTCTAAACCTCGAGAAGGCTGACATACCGATACCTGGACTGGAGCTTGACAGTTGTTACGGGTATTTGCAAGGAAGGATCAACAGCTCTTGGATCATACTCAAGGTGAAGGAGGTGAGTGAGAAGAGCGCTGTCGTGCGAGTGATGTGTGAGAAAGGCGACGTGGCTGAGGACATACGTGTCACGTTGACGGAAGACGGCGCAGATGTTGAGCAGATACGCAATTCCTACATCAAGGGAGTGGAAAACAGGAAATATGTTAAATTGCCAAAGGTTATATCTTTTAAGAAAGACTAACGTATAAGAAGGACTAACGTAACGTGTTGATATGATGGATATAATGGACGGCTTTAATCCTGTGCAGAGGGCTGCTGTGGAGTATTGCGAAGGTGCCTCGCTCGTTATCGCCGGAGCGGGGTCGGGAAAGACTCGAGTCCTCACTCATAAGATATCTTACCTTCTGCAAAACGGCTATATGCCTGGGGATATCCTGGCGTTGACCTTCACAAACAAGGCCGCCAGAGAGATGAAGGACCGTATAGCGCGGATTATTGACGATGAGAGCAAGACACGATATATCTGGATGGGAACGTTTCACTCTATCTTCTTGAGAATCTTGAGGACAGAGCATGAGCGTATTGGCTTCTCTTCTAATTTCACTATTTACGACACTGCGGACAGTAAGAGTCTCTTGTCGGACATCATGAGGGAGATGGAGCTTGGTGATAAGTATAAGAGCGGTGCCGTGTTGAACGAGATAAGCAACGCTAAGAACCGACTCGTCACGGCTGAAGAGTACATAGCTGATAACCTGAATTATCTGGCAGACAAGAATGAGAGGGATATGCCTCTCATTGGTGAGATATACAAGAAGTACAGTGACAGGTGTAGGACTGCGGACGCTATGGACTTCGATGACATATTGCTGTTCACGTATATACTCTTTGAAAAGAATGAAGATATACGCAGGAAGTACGTGGAGCGTTTCAAGTATGTTCTCGTGGACGAGTATCAGGACACGAACTATGCACAGCATCAGATTGTCTGGCTGCTGACAAAGGAGAGGCAGCGCGTGTGTGTGGTTGGCGATGATGCTCAGAGTATTTATAGCTTCCGTGGTGCGAATATAGACAACATACTTACATTTAGAGATCTCTATAAGGACAGTAAGATTTTCAAGCTTGAGCAGAACTACAGGTCTACTCAGATGATTGTTGAGGCCGCTAACAGTTTGATAAAGAAAAACAGAGGACAGATTAAGAAGAATGTGTTCAGCTGTAATGATGTGGGAGAGCGCATCAAGGTTACAGAGAACTACTCAGATATTGAGGAAGGGCAGGTCGTGGTCAGACAAATCGGAGGACTCTGCCGCTCTGAAGGATGTGCCTACTCAGACTTTGCCATCTTGTATAGGACTAACGCCCAGAGCCGTGTGCTGGAGGAGGCGTTAAGGAAGAGCGCTATACCTTATAAGATATTCGGAGGATTATCCTTCTTTCAGCGTAAGGAGATAAAAGACATCATAGCGTATCTGAGGTTGTGTGTCAATCCTAACGATGAGGAGGCGCTGAAGAGAGTGATAAACTATCCTACGCGAGGAATAGGTGACACGACTCTCAGAAAACTGAAGGAATGTGCCGGAAACAACATGGTCAGCCTGTGGAGCGTCATCAGTGAGCCTGAGCGGTATGAGCTTGGTGTGTCTAAAGCTACGTGCGTTAAGCTTGGCATGTTCCATGCTCTTATCTCTGGATTTATAGAGGACGCCAGGAGTCTTAACGTGTGGGAGTTGGGACAAAAAGTTATTAACGACACAGGCATCAAGGATGACATCTATCGTGACAAGACACCTGAGAATCTGTCTCGTCAGGAGAATGTGGAGGAGCTTATAGGTGGAATGAATGACTTCTGTGAAGGACGTATGGAGGAGGATGAGAGTGCTTTGGTGGAAGACTACCTGTCAGAGGTGTCGCTGGTGTCAGACCTTGACTCCGACAAGGATGACGATCCTAACAAGGTTACTCTAATGACAGTACACTCCGCCAAGGGACTGGAGTTCAATACAGTCTTCGTGGTGGGACTGGAAGAGGGACTCTTCCCGAGTGACATGGCGAGGTCGCATCGTGACATGGAGGAGGAGAGGCGTCTTTTTTATGTGGCGTTGACACGCGCAGAGAAACACTGCTTCATATCATATGCCAAAAGCAGATACAGATATGGTAAGCTTGAGTTCGCCGACCGTTCCAGGTTTATCGGCGACATAAGTCCGGATTGTCTTGACATGAGTGGTGTGTCTGGTGGCAGGTCGTCGTTCTCCTCGGACAAGGACGTGGAGTTGCCATGGAAAAGAAAGAGTGTCACTCAGCGTGATGAGTATCCGTCTGCCAATGTCGGTGCGGGACGTGCAGACAGCTTCTCGTCTTTCATGAACAGGCGTGTGGTGACAGAGAAGAAACCTGAAGTCATGTCGCAACCATCAGGCGTCAGACGTATTACGAGAGTCACAGACGCTGATGTCGGCAGGGTAGTGGCCAAGTCACCGGGCGAGAGTGATAAGTTGGCAGTTGGTAAGGTGATAGAGCATCAGCGATTCGGAGTCGGTGTCATTGAGGCACTCGACGGACGGGGTGATGACACCAAAGTCACTGTGGCTTTTAAGAATCTCGGAAGGAAGCAGCTTCTTGTGAAGTACGCTAAGTTTAAGGTCTTAAACTGATATGTCTCATGTCTATGTGACCATGGCTGGACGGGCTTTTCTATGCATAAGGTCAGATGACGTGGAGACGTGAGTGGATATAAAAGCAAAATCGACATCAACGCTTGTTGATGTCGATTTTTTGTTGTAGCTTTGCATTGCTTTTAAGCAAGGCGTTTGTGAGCCGAATAGGGGACTCGAACCCCTGACCCACGCATTACGAATGCGTTGCTCTACCAACTGAGCCAATTCGGCAAACTGCCAACCTGTGTTTTTGGTTTGCGGATGCAAAGGTAGTGTTTTTATTTTATCTGCAAAAAGAATTTGACAACTTTATAATTTTATGAGAAGAATTTTTGTCTTTTTTCCATTGCTGATGTGCGCCCTCTGTTTTTTTAACTCATGTGATAGGGGCAGCGTCAACAATAAGTCGTCTGTGTTCGCTAAGTCTGACAACTTCGATTATGATGATGAGTATGAAGAGCAAGAGGCCGAGAGTGGTGAGAGTGATGCTGAGGAAGAGACATACAATTCTTTGGAAGCGGAGGCTGAGTGCGCTGAGGGGCTGGCACAAGTACCTTACACGCAGCTGGAGCAGCCTGGTCCTATCAATGGAGAAAGAGAGACGATTCTGTTCAAGAACCAGTTCATCATCTCTTTCAATGCTAATTATCTGTGTCCTTTTTATGTGGCATGGCATCTCACAAAAGACCGTGTGAAAGGCAATGCGAGACGTGTTGACGAGTTCATACCTGACTATGTCCTGTCGGAGTCGTCAAGAGTTGAGACATCCGATTATTATGGCTCAGGTTATGACAGAGGACATATGTGTCCTGCCGGTGATAACAAGAATGATGCTGAAGCCATGAAACAATCGTTCATGATGACCAACATCTGTCCTCAGAACCATGAGCTTAATTCGGGAATATGGAATGACCTGGAGCAGTTGTGCAGACAGTGGGTTAAGGACTATGGTGATCTGTATGTGGTGTGCGGACCTGTGTTCGACGGTAAAAATCCAAAGAAAATAGGTAAGCGTAAGAATATGAAGATTGCCGTTCCGGACCGTTTCTTCAAGTGTGTGCTTATGATGGGAAGGACGCCGAAAGCCATAGCCTTTATCTTTCCTAACCGAAATGCTGACAAGGATCTGAGGGATTATTGCGTCAGTGTTGACAAGGTGGAGAAGATAACAGGCATAGACTTCTTTCCGAAACTGGATGACAGTGTAGAGAAGCGTGTGGAGAAGGAGTGCAATCCTGCCGCATGGGGCATTTAGTATGTTTTTGAATAGATGAAAAATCGTATTATATGAGGAAATTCGTAAAAGACCTAACAGTGGCTGGCGTGGATTATCCACACGAGCGTTATGTGTTGTTGAAACTGACGGACGACGAGCTGTTGCCGGAGATGCTACCTGGACAGTTTGTCGAGGTTAAGGTGGAGGACAGTCCAAAAACGTTCCTGAGACGTCCGATATCCATCAACTATGTCGACAGGGAGTCAAACCAGTTGTGGCTGCTTATACAGCTCGTGGGAGAAGGAACGCGTAAGTTAGCCAAACTGAGATGTGGTGACAAACTGAATGTGGTGTTCCCACTGGGTAATGGATTTTCACCGATGGGACAGAAGGGTGAGAAGGTGCTGCTCGTCGGCGGTGGAGTGGGAGTCGCTCCGCTACTTAACTATGGTAAGGAACTGAGCGAGTCAGGCGCTAAGCCGGTGTTCCTGTTGGGGGCGCGCTCAAAGTCCGACCTGTTGGAACTTGACATGTTCAAGGCTATCGCCCCTGTTTATATAACAACAGAGGATGGCAGTGTGGGCGAGAAAGGATTCGTGACTCAGCACTCTCTCCTTGAGACAGAGACATTCGACCGCATATCCGTTTGCGGACCGAAACCGATGATGGTCAGTGTGGCACGTTATGCCAAGTCGAAGGGTATACCATGTGAGGTGAGTCTTGAAAACATGATGGCGTGTGGAGTGGGTGCTTGTCTGTGTTGTGTCGAGAAGACCGTCAAGGGAAATGTCTGTGTATGTAAGAACGGCCCGGTGTTCCCGACAGATCAGTTGACTTGGGATTTATAGAGAGAAACGATTTTGAAAAGAGATATCATATAAGAAGAAAATGGCAGATTTAATCACAAATATAGCAGGACTGACGATGAAGAATCCTGTGATGACAGCGTCAGGTACTTTCGGATATGGAGTGGAGTTCTCAGACTTCGTCAATCTCGAGGATATAGGTGGTATCATTGTTAAGGGCACCACGCTGAAGCCGCGTGAGGGTAATGACTATCCTCGTATGGTGGAAACGGCCAGTGGCATGCTCAATTGTGTGGGACTGCAAAACAAGGGTGTCGACTATTTTTGTGAGAATATTTATCCAGAGATAAAGGATATAAAAACAAATATGATTGTCAATGTCTCCGGCTCTTGCCCTGAGGATTACGCTGAGTGTGCGGCGAGAATCAATGAGCTTGACAATATACCGGCTATCGAGCTCAATATCAGCTGCCCTAACGTACGTCAGGGAGGTATGGCTTTCGGAGTGACGACTGAAGGAGCGCAGAGTGTTGTGCGAGCTGTGCGTGACGTGTACAAAAAGACATTGATAGTGAAGCTGTCACCTAATGTGACAAGTGTCTCTGATATCGCTTTGGCCGTACAGGATGCGGGCGCTGACGCCGTGTCTCTGATCAACACGTTGATGGGTATGGTTATCGACATAGAGAAACGTAAACCGGTGTTGAGTATCGCTACAGGCGGAATGAGCGGACCGGCTGTCAAGCCCGTGGCAGTCAGGTGTGTATGGCAGGTGGCTAAAGCGGTTAGTGTGCCTGTCATAGGACTGGGAGGTATTATGACGGCTGAAGATGCCATCGAGTTTTTGCTCGCCGGAGCTTCCGCGATAGAGATTGGCACGGCTAATTTTATTGACCCTACCGTTACTGTGAAGGTGACGAATGGCATTAATGACTGGCTGGATAGACATGGTTGTCGTTCGGTGTCTGAGATCATAGGACAGGTGAACGCATAGTTATATGGCTGATTGCGGACGGTCTGAGAAAGACCGTCATGAAGCCACGTCTTGTGATAAGGTAAGGTGAGTCCCGCAAGGTTTTCTCAGGACCTTGCGGGACTCACCTTATTATATATTGTCAGTTTGTTATTACGTATAGATACAGTTCGTCAAACACATTTCTTCTCCGTTTCTTTTGTAATCCTGTGCCTTAAAAAGTCATTTCTGTCATTTCTCTATTACCGTGCAGCTGCACAAGTGTTCTGTGTTTATCCTGTGGCTCATAGAAACTTTGCACCATGGTGTGAGTCATGAAGAAAAGGGGAATAACGGACAATTTGCAGTGTCACCAAATTTCCTATGCCTATTTTTTATTAAAAACAGGTTAACTTACTGATAATCTTAATACAAGTCTTCTAAAAAACCTTGGGACTCTTTTTTGAAATCCTTAGGTTAGGTTGTAGTATATATACAAGTCTGAGAATTTCAAAATCCTAACCTGAACTTTTCATCGTCCTAACCTAAGAATTTCAGACGCCGAATAAGACACGGGAAAATTCCGGAAGTCATTTTTCCGCTATCACGTGTCAACGGAAAAAGGGGAGTTTCGGACAGTAAAAAATGTGCGAAATGGGATAAGAAAAATCCCAACTCCTGTTTTATTAAGAGTTGGGATAAATATCATGATATTTGTCGTACGCTGACAAAGATGTAAGAGATGCGCTTGCGGCAGGTTTCACTCGCCGAAATAGAAGTCAGGCTCAGGAGGTTGGTTGTAGCCAACGTTCTCTGTCGCCACGCTGATTCTGTATGGTATGTTCTCCATGAATGACACGAATCGATAGGATGTCGGGATGGTAGTGGTGTAGATGCGAAGCTCGCTGCTGTCCTTAGTTCTTACGATCACCTCCTCGCGCCAGTCACCGATGATATCAGCGCTGAGGCAAGGGTTTTGTTTCGAGCCGTTGTTGAACAGACAGCCTTCCGCCTTGAAGTCTTTGATTTTGTTACACCTTCCTGTTGTCCAGTCGTATTTGCTGATTGACTCATGGTCGAGCAGCTCTCTCAGTTTGTCTCCATCCCACCACACGGCGGAGTTTTGAGGGATGCCTGGGTCGTTGGCATGATGATGCTTGCCTGTGACATCGAAATATCCCTTCTGGCTTGATGACCACATCTCGAGTCCGGGATTGGTAGGGTCTATGTCGGCTGCCATTCCCCTGCCGACGTCTGACGAGCTTGGTATCTGGAATATCACACGTCCAGTTCTCGCGTCGCGGAAGTCAGAGCCGTCACGTTTATTCTCGTGAACGTCCCATACCTGTATGGATGTGGAGTCGGGGTAGAATGCCATCTGGTGTATGGCGTCGCCATGTCCCATGCCGGTGGTGTATAATCCCGTGCCGTCATTGTCGACAGCCATTGAGCCGTAAGTTATCTCGTCACATCCGTCCCCGTCGACGTCTCCGACGCGCAGATTATGATTACCTTGTCCGCTGTATGGTTTAGTGAACGTTCCGTTCGCCTTGTCGGCCATGTCGACGGAATCAGAGTCAAAGACCCACCGTGAGGTCAGCTCCTTGCCGTTCCAGTCCCAGGCGGCGATGACGGTTCTCGTGTAGTATCCGCGGCAGAAGATAGCGCTTGGGTGTTTGCCGTCAAGGTAGGCTACTCCGGCGAGGAACCTGTCCACGCGATTGCCGTAGGAGTCTCCCCAGGCGGAGATATTGCCTCGTCCCGGGATGTAATTGACAGTGTGGAGAGCCTCACCTGTGGCTCCTGAGAATATCGTCAGGTACTCGGGCCCGGAGAGGATTCGTCCGCTGATACGTTGTGTCTTACCGCTTTCTTTTCCTCTGATCTCTTTTTTTATCTCACCGTTGAACACGTGGTTGGCGTTAGGGTCGCCGATATAGTTTCCTTTGCCGTCACGTGTCCCGTCGGCGGTCTTGGTGATGACCTCAGCCTTGCCGTCTCCGTCGAAGTCGAAGACCATGAACTGTGTGTAGTGTGCTCCTGCTCGTATATTCCTGCCCAGGTCTATACGCCACAATTTCTTTCCGTTGAGCTTGTAGCAGTCCAGTAACACATTGCCGGTTTGTCCCTCGTGGGAGTTGTCGTGTCCCATACATTCCCATTTCAGGATTATCTCGTATTCGCCGTCTCCGTCCACGTCGCCGACGCTGGCGTCATTGGCGGAGTATTCAGCAGTTTTGCCATCTATGATGATGTTGTCTGGGCGTGACAGGGGAATGGTTAAGTAGTCCGTGGCGTTCTTTCCGTTTAAGGTGTATGACACCTTCGAGCTTTTGTCCTCTTTGCCGTTGGTCACGGCCACGACTGAGTATGTGGTTTTCTTTCCCTTCCTGGCAGGAACCTTGACGAAGGTCGAGTGTGTGATGGGATAATCATTTATGAGTTTCCCGTTCTCGTACACGTTGAATGACGTGCCGCAGTCATCAGAGGACAGCAGTCTCCACGAGATGGAGGTGGAGTCTCCGGATGTCACGCACACGAGCCCTCTTCCCAATCGTTCTTTCTGTACGGAGCTGTAGTCATATGCCGGCTGTGCCATGGATACCGCATGCGCCAGGCATAGAGCAGCCAATGTTACTGTTTTTCTCATGTCATTGTAGAGTTATCACGTCGTTGTATATTGCGCTGAATTGTCCGTCTGTGGAGTAACCGTAAGAAAGAAGACTGTAATAGATGTTCATTGCGCTGAGGGGAATCTCGGTGTATGAGCTGTAGCTGCTTAGGCTGTCGGCAGAGTAGAGGTCGTACATGGTGCTCTTCAGTCCGTCCAGTGTCACCTTTTTCGCGCGCGCCCTCATGTCCTCCACGGCGTAATAGTTGCAGGCGAGTTTGGCGCCCTCTGTGCTGGAAAAGCTTATCGTTGCCTCTTCCTTGAATATACAATAGAATACAGAGTCATGTCGTAACGCTTCAACGATGAGAGTCTGGAATGCGCTGTCAGCCTCGTTGGTGAATTTGATGCTATCTATTGCTCCGTAGTAAGACATTTTTGCGGTACTTTTGTTTCCGTCAGAATCTAACTTGCAAGATGCCACCATGCAAAGTAATGCTGCCAAAGGCAATAATAGTGATTTTCTCATATTAAGTGAATTTAGAATTGGTTTGCAGTTTATTTGATGTCTGAGATTAGATATTTCTTGTCGTCTGGTATGAGCTTGATGAGCTCAGACGTCTTGTGTCTCGTCTCTTGTTTCCCGTTTTTGAAGTCCAGAGGGCTGATTCCAGTGTGATTCTTAAACCACTTGCCGAAGTACGACTGATTGGGGAAGTTGAGGTATTCAGAGATCTCGCCGATGGACTTGGTGCTGGTCTGTAATTGCTGCTTGGCCTCGAATAAGAGCGCCGTTGATATCCATGTTACGGGTGTCTGGCCTGAGCGCTCCTTGATTATGGAGGAGAAATAACGGCATGTCAGACACTGTTCCTTGGCGTAGAACCTCACCTCATGCTTAGTCCGGAAGTTTTTGTAGAGTGATGTCATGAACTTCTTCAGGATGTCCTCTTTCCTGTTATCCATGTTCTGTACCATGCCGTTGTTGTCGCTGAACAGAGATATGATCTCCAGCAAAAGGCTTTTGCCCAACATGTGTCGTTGCTGCAGGAAAAGCTCCTTGCGAGTCAGTGACGTCGTGTCGCTGTTCTCTTTCAGCTCCGTGTTTTTGATTTTTATCACCACGTCTTCTATGAGCTTTGAGTACATCATAATCCTTGATATGTCCTCTTGCCCTAACTTGATGAGTGGATTGCTTTTGATGAGAAAGACGGCGTTGAAATTAGTGGCGTTGTACAGCAACGGCTGGATAGTCTCGAAGTCAGCTCCTAAAAGAATACCGGTAAGTAAGGCACTTCGCTTCGTTATCCTGAGTTTCTTATATGCGAAGTAAACTATCATGCAATCTTCGGTTACATGATAGCTGTTATCGTCTATAGTAAGGTTTATCCAGCCTTTTGTGCATATAAAAATTCCTGTGCGGGGTATTTTCACCTCTGAGGTCTCCGCCTCAAGAATGTTCTCTTCGTCTCCTGTGAGATGAAGTATATTAATACTATCCTCAAACACTTATATATATATCTTAACGAGTTCCTCTGATATTCACATTACAAAATAACGAAATATAAGCTACAATACCAACATATGGGCGAAAAAAATACAACTATAGGACATCAAACGTACTTTTTGACCAAAAAAAGATTAAAAACCATCATATGCTAAAGGTTCTTTATTCTTATTTTTGCAATGTAAATAATGACAGTGTTGTCATTGTTGAATTATAAAGATTGTAAATGATAATTTTTATGCATATGAAATGTTCAACTTATTCTTATGTTATGCTTGTCATGTCGTCTGTGTTGTTAAGTTGTGGCGGGGGAGACGTGAAGACGGATGACGGCGTGTATGTTAACCTGGTAGAGGCGGTTAATGCTGACAAGGTTGGTACTCACAGCTTTACGGGAAAGACGAAGTCGGCCGAGGAGGCTAATGTGTCATTCCGTGTCAGCGGCCCTATAGTACGTGTGAACGTGAAAGAGGGTGAGAAGGTTAGTAAAGGACAAGTGATAGCGGAGATGGATAATCGTGACTATCAGGTGCAGCTGAACGCCACCAAAGCGGAATATGAGCAGATTAAGGCTGACGCCGAGCGTGTCATCGGACTGTATAAGGATGGGGCTACAACAGCTCAGAACTATGACAAGGCGCGCTATGGTTTACAGCAGATCACACAGAAATATGAGAATCATAAGAATCAGTTGGCGGACACTAAGCTTAAGTCCCCGATGTCTGGATACGTGAAGGAGAAACTGCACGGAGTGGGAGAGACCGTGGCGGCTGGTATGCCTATACTCGTGGTGTCTGGAGGCGACGGACTAGAGGTGGAGATAAATATGTCCGCACAGGATTACATCCGACGTGATAAGTTCAAGTCTTTCTATTGTAAGTTCGATGTGTGCGGTGAGGAACGTTTCCCTTTGTCTGTGGTAAGTGTCGGCAGCGAGGCTAATGTGAGTCAGCTCTACCCGATGAGACTTAAGATAACAGGAGCGTATGACAGTAAGAAAATCACTGCGGGAATGAGTACTATGGTGTACGCCTCTGAGGAGGAGGATGACTATGGAGTTGTCTGTGTGCCTGCGTCAGCACTCCTGAATAAGGACGGAAAGACTCAGGTATTTGTATACGATAAGGAAAAGTCGGTTGTCTCTTCACAACAGGTGGAACCGCTGGTCATCAATGGCGACGGAACAGTGAATGTCAAAGGACTGAGGAAAGGAACAAAGGTCGTTTCTACTGGTGTGCATCATCTTACCGATGGCGAGAAAGTCAAACCATTGGCGTCTGCAACGAAAACGAACGTTGGAGGGCTGTTTTGATGATAGCTTAGACGTGTGAGAGAACCAGTATAAAATAACCGAATATGAAGAGTGTGGATGAGAACTACTGAAGCCTCTTCTTAAATAATCTTTATATGATTGACTTTAGTAAATGGGCACTGGATAACAGGAAACTGGTCAATTTCCTTGTGTTGTGCATCATAATAGGCGGTATATTCTCTTATAACTCCATGAGTAAGCTGGAGGACCCGGCTCTGAAGGTTAAGCAGGCCATGGTGGTCACCACTTATCCGGGCGCTTCGGCGCATCAAGTCGAGCTTGAGGTTACCGACCCTATCGAAAAGGCTGTGAGAGAGATGTCTACCGTGGATAATGTGCAGAGCTCCTCTTTTGCTGACCTGAGCCTGATCACCGTTGAACTGCAAACCACTGTGCCTAATGACGGCGTCGAACAGGAGTGGGATATGCTCAGACGTAAGGTGGCGAATGCTCAGGCGTCTCTGCCTTCAGGAGCGTCAGCATCAATAGTGAAGGACGATTTTGGTGATGTGTATGGTATGTTTTATGCTCTGACAGGTGACGGACTGACCGACAGACAGCTGGCGGACTACGCTGAGTTGCTGAAGCGGGAGATTATCGCCATCGATGGCGTCAGCAGAGTGGAGATCTATGGAAAGAGAAGCGAGTGTATCGACATTAACCTGCGTGAGGACCGAATGGCACATCTTGGAGTCATGCCGACGGAAGTGCTTCAGACTCTGACTAACCAAAACAAAACAAGTTATGCGGGTTACAGGGACAACGGAAATAAGAGGGTGCGTGTCACTGTGACGGATAAGTTTAATAATGTAGATGACATATCTGAAATGCTTATCGCTGGTCACGACGACGATCAGCTGAGACTCAAGGATATCGCGGATGTAAAGGAAGGGTATGAGCACACGACAAGAAATGAGATGTTCCGAAACGGGGAAAGAGCGTTGGGCGTCTCTATCTCATGCCTCTCCAGCTATGACATATTAAAGGTAGGTGCCAAGGTGGAGAAAAAGATTCAGGAGCTGGAGTCCAGAATGCCTGCGGGAGTGACTTGTGAGAAGGTGTTCTTCCAGCCGGAAAGGGTTAGCAACGCTCTCAACACTTTTCTGATTAATCTGTTGGAGTCTGTACTTATCGTGGTCTTTGTGTTGATTTTCTTTATGGGACTGAAGAGCGGTCTGATAATCGGCGCGAGCCTGATTGTGATCGTGTTCGGCTCTTTCTTGGTGCTGAGTGGTTTTGACGGCACGTTGCAGCGTGTCTCCCTCGCCTCATTTATCCTGGCTATGGGTATGCTCGTCGATAATGCCATCGTCATCGTAGACGGAATTCTTGTTGACATCAAGCAGGGCAAGCCGCGACTGGAGGCTTTGACATCGATAGGAGCAAAGACGGCGATGCCGTTACTCGGAGCTACGCTCATCGCCATCCTCGCATTCTTACCTATTTTCTTAAGTCCAGACTCTGCGGGTGTCTACGTGCGTGACTTGTTTATCGTCATCGCCGTGTCATTGATGCTGAGTTGGATACTGGCTCTTGTACATGTGCCTATAATGGCGGACCAGATGTTCACAAAGAAAGATAATGACGCCGTTAATGAGAAGTCTGAGTCCTCTGAGTTGTATAGTGGTAAGGCTTATGATGTGTTGGAGAAGATTCTCTGCTTCGGAATAGCACACCGTACTGTCATGGTGGTCGTGGCGGTGTGTCTGTTCTTGGTAAGCGCTTTCTCTTACAGATTCCTCAACCAGGCGTTCTTCCCGGACATGGAGTATGATCAGTTGTACATGGAGTATAAGCTGCCGGAGGGTAACAACTACACGCAGGTCGAGTCTGACTTGGCTGAAATAGAGAAGATGTTGAGGAAGCATGATAACATTACTAACGTGACAGCATCCGTCGGCGGTACTCCAAGCCGATATAATCTGGTTAGAAGTATAGCTACTCCTTCGTTGGCGTACGGTGAGCTGATAATAGACTTCAAGTCTCCGTCAGACCTGGTCGAGACGATGGACGAGCTGCAAGGAGAAATCTCAAAGATGTTCCCTGATGCGTACGTGAAGTTCAAACGATACAATCTGATGTTCAAGAAGTATCCTATCGAGGCGTGTTTCCATGGACCTGACCCCCAGGTTCTTCATGAGCTCACGGACAGTGCGATGGCGATCGTAAGGAAGAGTGATAAGGTATATCTGGCCACTACGGACTGGGAACCGAAGGTTCCGGTTCTGTCTGTCGACTATAATCAGGCATCCGCAAGGAACAGTGGCATATCACGTTCGGAAGTCGCTATGAGCATGATGGCTTATGCCGGTGGTATTCCTATCGGTAAGTTCTACGACGGTATTCATCCGAAAAACATATACGTGAAGTGTGTGGACGACAAGGGAGAGGAGATTGAGAACCTGAATAATGTCTCCGTCTTTGGCGTCATGCCTAATATCGGACGTGTCCTCAACCGAAGCACCATACAGAAGATGATGACGGGAGCGATGTCGAAGGATGAGGCTATTGAGCTTGTTGGACAGACGACACCTGTCAGCCAGGTTGCGCGCGGAATCGATATTGACTGGGAAGAGCCGGTTGTGAACAGATATAATGGTGAGCGTACGCAGCGAGTGCAGTGTAGCCCAAGACCTGGCGTGGGAACGGAGGACGCAAGAAAAGCCATAGCGTCGGAGATTGAGAAGATTGACCTGCCGGAAGGCTACAGCCTGTCATGGCAGGGAGAGAAGAAAGCCAGCGACCAGAGTATGAGGTACCTCTTCAATGCTTTCCCTATGGCTATAGTCATAATGATTGTTATCCTTGTGATGCTGTTCAAAGACTATAAGAAGCCGACAATCATTTTCTGTTGCATACCATTGATACTTGTTGGTGTCATACCGTCGGTGCTGGTGACTGGCAAGGCGTTCGGTTTCGTGGCAATAGTCGGAGTGTTAGGTCTCATCGGTATGATGATCAAAAATGGCATCGTGCTTATGGATGAGATAAATCTTGAGATTGAGAGCGGTATGAATCCGTACGATGCTCTGCTGAATTCTTCCAAGAGCAGGCTCCGTCCGGTTATGATGGCGTCTCTTACGACGATATTAGGAATGATCCCTCTTGTGCCTGACGCCATGTTTGGATCGCTGGCCGTCACTATCATGGGAGGTCTGTTCGCAGGAACATTGATAACGCTCATCTTTATTCCGGTCCTCTACTCTCTGTTTTTTGACGTTAGAAAGCAATAGGAACATATTAATAATGTGTATTATAATACTTGACATAATATGAGAAAGATAATCACAGTTCTTTTGACTGCCTTGTCATCTGCGGCGATGACTGGTCAGACGTTGACGGTGGAACAATGTCGTCAAAAGGCTTTGGAACATAATAAGAAACTGGAAAAGGTGCAATGCAAAGTGGAGCAGACTCACGCTGATGCCGCATATTACAAGGCTAATTTCTTCCCGAAGATTGATGTGCTCGCCGGTGACATGTATAGCTGGGGAAAGACAGAGATGACGTTGCCAATGGGTGAAATGGCAGGTAATATGTTGTCACAGATTGCGCCTACACTTCTACAAAGCGGAATGATGAGTCAGGAAGCCTTGGGTGCCTTCTCTCAGATTCAGATACCTGACCAGGAGATGGATTTCAAGCTGAAGAACACGTTCTTTGCCTCTGCTGTGCTCACACAACCTTTGTATGTCGGCGGAAAGATCACTGCGGCCTACAAGATGTCGAGGATAGGAGAGAGAATGGCTCGTACCAATGTGCGTCTTACTGAGAGTGAGGTGATTGTGGAGACAGATGAGGCTTACATGTTAGTGGTGAAGACCCAGAGACTTGTGAAGGTCGCCAACAGCTATAAGGCGTTGCTTGATGAGTTGCAGTCTAATGTTGACGCCGCGGTCAAGCATGGTGTGAGAATGAGCAACGACGCTTTGAAGGTACAGGTGAAACGTAATGAGGTGGAGCTTAATGTCGTAAAGGCTGAGAATGCGTGTAGTCTGGCCAAGATGAATCTCTGTCAGATCATTGGTGAGGCTCTCAACAGCGATATAAGTGTGGAGGAGAACAATGGTTCAGTGAGCGGACTGTCCACGTTGATCAATACAGGTGGAAATGTGGACTTGTCAGAGCGTCCGGAGACGGATTTGCTTAAAGGAAAGACAGAGCTTGCAGCCGCAAATGTCAGGATTGCGGCGAGCGACTATCTCCCTCAGGTGGTTCTTATGGGAGGATATGGCTATCTCAACGGAATGGAACTGAATGGACAGAAACTGTTTGATAATGGTAGTCCAAGTGTGGGTGTGACTGTGAAAATACCTGTATTGGAATACTTCACGCAAGGCAGGCATAAGATAAACTCCGCCAAAGCCGCCTGTCGTATGGCTGAGCTGGAGCGGGAGGACAGCAACGAACGTATGATGCTTGAGTCCAAACAATGCGAAAATAATCTTAGTGAGGCAATATTGGAAGTCCAGTTGACTGCTAAATCGTCTGAGCATGCGAGACGTAACATGGAGATGTCCAAGAAGCAGTATGAGCAAGGAGTAGAGACGCTCTCTGACTACCTGGACGCTCAGGCTATGTGGCAGCAGGCTGAGTGTGATAGGATAGAGGCAGAGTACAAATGCTTTATAGCCAATTCGAAGTACCTGAAGTCCGTAGGAAAACTGAGATGATAAGATGCGGCTTAGCTTAGTTCAGAACGCAGAGTAAATAGATGTGGCAGGTGTACACGAGTCTTGTGTTTTGCAAGCGTATCCCAGACTGTACTGATTCGAATTTATTTATTGTATTAAGTTTCCTTATGTCGCTCATGGCGGCATGAGGTTTTTTGTGTATGCGTCCGAGCGTATTTGTCCGCTGTCAGTGAAAGCGCAGAGGCTTATAGTGGAGAGAAAAACGAAAATTGTCAGTGAAGTGGAGCAAATAATATTGTCGTGTATTGCCTATGTCATGAAAAGTGTGTACATTTGTTCATCATGGTAAGCATTCTTTGGAAACATGCTGTGAGCAGAAAGAGAGACGTGATCGTAGAGAAGTTTTTTAAAAAAGAGAAAACTTATAACTTATTCTTCACGAACTGGTTATAAGTTTTTTATCTCCAACATTATATGGTTACGTAATTCTAAAGTATTTAAGCTTATTCTTGAGCTGACATAACTAAGTGTGCCAATCTCAAGTCTACTGAGACCTCACGGCCGAGTATGTTTATTATTTCGTATTATTATGAGTAAAGATCGAAGTTTTGCCATAAAAGAAGTCTTGTAATCAAGAACTGCTTTTTCTTTTTGACGTTGCAAAGGTAATACGATAGTTTATATCTCGCAATACCCAAAATGTGTGATTTTGAACGACTTTGTATGTCGCTGTGGGTAAAGCCACGTGTAAACAACCGTTATTCCTGTCTGTCGCTCTCGTGTTATTTCGTGTTTCTACCATCAAGTGAGTATGTGCTTGTCGTCTTATTTCCGTGAGATGGTTGCCGTTACTTTCTCCGTATAGTTCCCGATACGATAAGTTAAGTGCGTGGTCTTGAAAAAAACATGTTTTTTTTGTGTTTTATTATTTTATTTATACCTTTGCATAACGCTGATTTCGGCATTGTGGGATAATTGCCCTCGTCTGTGTTGGCGTGTGTCTTAGTTATATACTGACAGGTGTCGGTGCGTGGACTGTTAAAAGTCTTAGGAGTGTCACTGCGTGAACCTGGGTGTTTCGACGTGAGTCTTACGATAGTGTGATATGATTAGTATAAGAGAGTTAGAGTTACTTTTGTGCAAAGCCGATTTACGGAAATTACCTGAAGGAAAACTTCTGATTAATACAATAAATGCTTTCTCATATAACAATGCGAGAAAGGACAAGTTGTTCGAGGAGGCTTTACTAAAAGGTGATGTTCTTATACCTGATGGGGTGAGCATCGTACGAGCATGTCACATGCTGGATGGTAAGTCCAAGCCTTGGGAGCGTGTCGCCGGTTGGGATTTGTTCGCCTATGAGATGTCGAAGCTGAACAAGGAAGCTGTCTTGGATGATGATGAGACAGACTTCTTTTCCCTGCCGTACTGGAAAAGGCGTAATCCTGAGAGGAAGAAGCCCATCGTGATGTTCCTCGGAAGCTCAGATGAGGTTCTCGACAGAATATATGATCAGTCTATAAAGGCATATGTGAACCTGGATGTCGAGACGTATTCTCCGCCGTATAAGCCAGAGTTTTCCGTGGAAGACACGTTGTGTATGTGTGAGGCGGTGAACACCGTCGACCCCGACCTGCTGTGGATAGGAATGACGGCTCCGAAACAAGAGAAGTGGACATACTCGAACTGGGACAGACTGCACATACATTGTCATGTGGGAACAGTCGGAGCCGTGTTCGACTTTTTCGCCGGCACGAAGAAGAGAGCCCCGCTGGCGTGGCAGACACTCGGAATGGAGTGGTTGTATCGTCTCCTTAAAGAGCCGAGACGTATGTGGAGGAGATATGTGATAGGTAATTTTGAATTCATCTTCCTCGTCTTCCGTGAATGGGCGGGAATCTGACATCCCCTTATGATTTGACAGATTGATAAAGTAAATAAATATACTAATGATTAAATGAGTAAAATATGGCAACACCACATAATTCCGCTCCTGAAGGAGCATTCGCAAAAACGGTTTTGATGCCTGGCGACCCACTTAGAGCTAAGTTTATCGTAGACAACTTTCTCACAGACGTGAAGCTTGTCACTTCTGTACGTAATGTTTATGGTTACACAGGACTGTATAAAGGTAAGCCGGTGTCAGTCATGGCAAGCGGAATGGGAATACCAAGTATAGGTATCTATTCTTATGAGTTGTTCAGTTTCTATGGCGTGGAGAACATCATACGTATAGGATCTGCGGGTAGTTACACGGAAAGACTCAACGTGCTGGACGTGTGTCTTGCCGAGAGTGCGTACAGCGACTCAACATACGCTAAGTGTCTCAATGGATGTGAGGACAAGGTTATCATGCCAAGCTCATCACTGAATGAGGCGATAATGAAGAAGGCGACAGAGATTGGTGTCGACTGTAAATTGTGCAAGGTACATTCTTCTGACGCTTTCTACACCAGCCCGGAGTTAGGCGGATGGGAAGTGTTGAGTAAGCGCACGGCGACGGAGTGTGTGGAGATGGAGAGCTTTGGACTCTTCCACAACGCTAATGTTCTTGGAAAGAGAGCAGCTTGCATCTTGACTATCTCCGACTCCTTTGTCACTAAGGCTCTTTTGACCGCGGAAGAGAGACAGACGTCTATGCAGACTATGATGAAGCTTGCGTTGGAGACTGCCATTGACCTGTGAACAGAGACGTCAGCATAGACACAGAGAGTCTTTTCTCAGACATGATGTCGTTTACAAGGTGTCATGTGTCTCTATATTGTAAGGTAAGCTCAGATGGTGTGTGCTGAAGCCTGTGCTGTTAGTCGCGCGAAGACTAAGAGATGTCTGTGTGAAGTTTCTGTGAATATACATTAATCGTGAAAGAATATTATTCCACCGGCAGACTATTCATGTGTGTCGGGGGAATTATTATATATAAGGTAAACCATTAGTGTCCATTAAAAAATCGTGATAGCCATTATAAAATACTGATTTTTAGTTTGTTGTATACTTTTTTTTGAGTCAACGGACTTGAAATCATAATTGAACTGATTATTAGATACTTGGTAAAAAACGCTATTGATTTTAAGCCTTTTATAACATCAACTAATCGGCACTTTGTTAGATTCAGATTTTTAGTGGACAGCAATGAAGGTAAACATATTTTAAATAAGAGTAATATGGATAATCGTACAATGAAACGTTCCGCTGAGATTATACGAACGAGCGTTATCGGAGTTGTCGTTAATGTCGTGCTTACTATATTCAAGGTAATCGTTGGACTGATGGCCAATAGCGTTGCGGTCATGATGGATGCTGTGAACAACCTCAGCGATGCCATGTCGAGTGTCATCACTATTATCGGTGCTATGCTTTCCGCTCATCCCGCTGACCATGAGCATCCGTTTGGCTTTGGTCGTGTGGAGTATTTCAGTGCCATTATCATAGCCGTTATCGTGCTCTCCGCAGGTATAACGTCGTTCATTGAGTCAGTGAAGAAAATCGTCAATCCTGTCGAGCCGGATTACTCCACGATGTCGATAGTCATTATCGTGGTGGCGATACTGTTCAAGCTCATTCTCGGACTATATGTGAAACGGCAGGGTAGGCGTTTGTCAAGCGACGCACTGACAGCCTCCGGCTCGGACGCTCTTTTTGACGCAGTGATAACATTCTCCACTCTTGTCTCTGCCATTGTGATGTTGGTGTGGAACGTCTCATTGGACGGCGTCCTTGGCGCTCTTATCTCCCTTGTGATAATCAAGGCTGGAGTGGAGATGTTGGCTTCACCTGTCAATGAGCTGCTCGGGGCGAGAATCTCACAAGAACTCGTGGCTGACATCAGAAATGAGGTCATGACGTTTGATGGTGTGCACGGTGTCTTTGATGTCATACTGCATAACTACGGTCCCGAGGTGATGATCGGCTCATTGCATATTAATGTCAATGATACGATGAATGCTTACGACATACATGGTTTGACCAGACGCATATCAGAACGTATGTTCGACAAGTTCGGAATAATCATGACTGTCGGGATTTACGCTGTTGCTACTGGACATGACAAACGCTCGCACCTGCAGGACGCATTGACACAGTATCTGTCTAAACGGCAGGATATATTACAGATACATGGTTTTTACTATTATGAGGAGGATAACCGCATGTCCGTCGATGTCGTGCCTGCTCTCTCTGTACGTGATGACATCCAGTTCCGCGCGAAGCTGACGGGTGAGTTGAAGAAAGAGTTTCCGGATGTTGAGGTCGGTGTTGTGATAGACCATAACTATAGCGATTAACAGCTTGGTGACGTCCTCTCTTATCTGTCGGGAAACGGACGTCCATGCGTTATTCACACATCATCATGTCTGCTGTGTGCACAGTCTGAGGTGCTGTGGCGTGCCTTATGCGTGTTAACCGGATTTCCTATCCGCACCCCTAATTTTTACTGTTCAAAACTCCTCTTTTTTCGTTGACACGAGGCAATGAAAAAATGACTTTCAGTTTTTTCTCGTGGCTTATTCGGCGTCTGAAAATCTTAGGTTAGGACGTTGAAAAGTTCAGGTTAGGATTTTTTAAATTGCAGACCTGCGTATAGACTACATCCTAACCTGAGAATTTCCAAAAAGAGACCCAAGATTTTCTAATGCCTTGTTTTTAGATTATCAGCAAGTTGACCTGTTTTTTGCAAAAAACTGGTATGTGAAATTTCGTCACAGCCCAAATTGTCCATTATTCCACCAGTATAAAATGTGCCTGTCAATCTGCTGACATGGCACAGACAGGTCAGGTATGACGTGTTTCATGGTCTTTTGTCGCATCCTTGACTGAATGGCCAATCCGAAAACACAATGTTGTGTGTCAATTTGCTGAAGATGAAGGATGATTTCATCGTATTGCAAAAATTATCAGATTAGCGTCAGGTCTTATCTTGACGTGTTGTGTGTGAGAATGCGCGTCGAATGATTTTTTGAGTTGTACATGCCTGCTTCGTTTCTTCCTTGTCTATAATGACATAATCGGTAATGATTCTCTTTGGACGATGTGTGCGGATGCGAGGATGTTTAGATGAGAAAAACAGATTTAACGAACTTAAATTCAGCGAAAATCCCGTTTCGTTGTATAAAATGTAACATTATTTGAAAAAAATGTTAACAGTGTTGAAAAGTCATATCATCTTGAAAGATAATATGATAGAGTGATGCTGTAAAAGTTATCAACAGAGTTATCAACAGTTGTCAACATGTTTATTAACAGACGTGTGTTTTGATGTTGATATCTTTTGATATACAAACACTTGCGTTGTTCGGAAAAGTTCATACATTTGCATCGGAATCAAGATTCCATGATAAGTGTAATAAATGTAGATAAAGGAGAGAATGAAGTATGCCGGACAGAAGTAAAGCGTCAGGGAGTAGAAGAGGTTCAGCTGACAGTGTTGCGAGGATGAGCGAGTTAGGTCATTTGCAACCGCAGGCGATAGATATGGAGGAGGCTGTGATTGGCGCGTGTCTGATTGAGAAAGACGCATTCGGACAAGTTTCTGACTACCTCAAACCAGAATCCTTTTATGACACGAGGCATCAACATATTTTTAGGGCTATACAGTCGTTAGCCGCTGAGAATAAGCCTGTCGATATTCTTACTGTTACAGAGCAGTTGCGTAAGATAGGCAAGATTGATGATGCGGGTGGTCCACTCTACGTGACAGAGTTGAGTAGTAAGGTGCTCAGTTCTGCTCATATCGAGTATCACGCTCATGTCGTGGCTGAGAAAGCGTTGGCTCGTCAGCTCATTTCTTACACCAGTGACATTCAAAAGAGTGCTTTTGATGAGGGAGAGGATATCAATGAGTTGATGCAGACTGCGGAAGGTCGTCTCTTCGAGTTGTCCAAGACAAACATGAAGAAGGACTTCACTCAGATTAATCCTGTAATCAAAGAGGCTTACGCCATGTTGGAGAAAGCCGCGGCGAGAAAGGACGGATTGAGTGGTCTGACAAGTGGTTTCGTACGACTTGACAAGATGACGAGTGGATGGCAAAACTCAGACTTGGTCATAATCGCCGCGCGACCTGCGATGGGTAAGACAGCTTTCGTGCTTTCTATGGCTAAGAATATGGCTGTCGATAACAGGATTCCTGTGGCTATGTTCTCTCTTGAGATGTCGAATGTCCAGTTGGTCAACCGTTTGATAGTGAATGTGTGCGAGATAGAGGGCGAGAAGATTAAGAGCGGTCAGTTGGCTCCGTTTGAGTGGGCTCAGCTGGACTATAAAATCAAGGATTTGTACGACGCTCCGTTTTATGTCGATGACACTCCTTCTCTCTCTGTGTTCGAGTTGAGAACTAAGGCGAGACGACTGGTCAGAGATTATGGCGTGAAGATTATCATTATAGACTACCTCCAGCTCATGAACGCGAGCGGTATGTCATATAACTCACGACAGGAGGAGGTGAGTACGATTTCTCGTTCTTTGAAAGGATTAGCGAAAGAGTTGGATATTCCTATTATAGCTCTGTCACAGCTCAACAGAAGTGTTGAGAATCGTGTCGGCAGTGATCCGAATGACCCTGACAGCAAACGACCTCAGTTGTCTGACCTCCGTGAGTCTGGAGCCATAGAGCAGGATGCGGATATGGTTTGCTTTATTCATCGACCTGAGTATTACAAGGTGCTGAGGGATAAAGATAATAACTCTACCAAAGATATGGCGGAGATCATTATCGCTAAACACCGTAACGGTGCAGTGGGTGATGTTAAACTGAGATTTAAGGGTAAGTTCGCAAGATTCTCGAATATGGAGGACGAACAAGGCGATGCGTTCGTGGACATGGGTGAGACAATACAACCATCAAACTCAAATGGTGTGTCGTATGACGGAGGTGATGATAAGATGGAGGCTTTCAATAACCTTACAGCGGATATGGCGCCGGACGACAACGAGCCGCCATTCTGATATTGACTTTTTTGATGACATCGGTTAAACGATGGTCTTATGAGAATATATGTAGAATAAAAATGAAATTGTAGTATTTGACAATATGAAGTATAATTGATATAAGTAAGATTGAATGAATTTGGTATACAGTTTTGTAGTTCGACAGATTCAGGTTCGGGAGAATCAAGATTTGTCTATTTTCTAAAAACAGTTTTTTATGATATATTTGGTTACGAGAGTAACTGATTATGTTTAGATTGGATGATAATACATTTTCTCACTTTATCAATTAGAAAGAGGAGGGTGTTAAACAAGAGAGTTTAACATCCTCCCAGTTTTTTTGTGTGAGTGAATGGCGAATTATGGGTACGTGAATAAAGATGATGTTTTATTGTGCGCTATGGTTTTGTGAAATGGATATTTTTATTACATTTGCAGCAGTTAAGGTGACTTATGTACTACGTCACAAAAAAGAAGGTGATTAGGATGTTTGCAGATGTCCGTTCATTGAAAAGCGATTTTGCAATAATATTTTATATACTGTTAGGAGCGGGCAGGGGACGTTTTATCTGATGACTTTTTTCATGGTGTGTTACTATCCATAAGTCTACCGGTAAAAGATTGGCTCAGACATGAGATATTGTTGTTGAGCATGGTTATGAACAAGAAAATTATTATGTTATGATTATTTATCCAAACGCAAAGATAAACATTGGTCTGAATGTGGTCGAGAAACGCAAAGATGGTTACCACAATCTTGAGACTATTTTCTATCCCATTAATATTCAGGACGCTGTTGAGATTGGTGTCATCGGGAATGATGTGCCAGAGTGTGGGTATCAGCTGAAAGTGGCTGGTACGGTGCTGGAGGGTACTCCAGATGATAATCTCGTGGTTAAGGCTTATAAGTCGCTTAAAGCAGACTTCGACCTGCCGCCAGTGAGCATATACTTGTATAAGCATATACCTACTGGCGCTGGACTTGGTGGCGGCTCTTCTGACGCCGCATTTGTGATTAAGGCGTTGAACGACAAATTCGCATTGTCACTGTCCACGGAAAAAATGGAGGAGTATGCTTCTGCTCTTGGCGCTGACTGTGCTTTCTTTATTAAGAACGCACCTGTCTTCGCTACTGGCATAGGTAATGTCTTTCATCCATTGTCTCTGTCATTGAAGGGTAAGACTTTGGTGCTCGTGAAACCGGATGTATTCGTGTCAACACGTGACGCTTATTCTAATGTCACTCCTAGGCGTCCTGAGGTGTGTCTTTCAGAACTTGTGTCTCAGCCTTTGAAGAGTTGGAGGGATGTGGTAGTCAATGATTTTGAGAGAAGCGTGTTCCCTAAATTCCCTGAGATCGCAGCTATCAAGGACGAACTGTATGACTTGGGCGCCGTATACGCTTCTATGTCGGGAAGCGGGTCTTCCGTGTATGGAATCTTTGATGAACCGGTGGACAATGTGGATGAGAAATTCGCCGGATGCTTCTGCAGACAACGTGAGATGTTGTGAGGATAGGGGAGAAAGAAAGCGCCAGACTTATGTCTGGCGCTTTCTTTTTATCTGTAAATCTGTAAACTGGTTATTTCTTGTTAAGAATGTCTTTAACCTTTGATGTTGTTATCTCGTAAGCCTTCTCCCAGTCTGTGTCGAGACAGAATGGAGTGGATGAGATCATGTCGTTGACATAACACATGGTTCTCTCTTTGTCTGTGTCCTTGAACAATGGGTTGTTCAGTGTGGCGTCCTGATAAAGCTTGATAATCTCAAGACGCTTCTCGGAAGAGATAGAACGTGCTTTGTAGAGGTTAACCTGAAAGTCTGTGACAAAACTTGTGAGACTCACAGCCTGAGCGTCGAAAAAGTAATTGTCCTTCTTGAGGTTCTGTTTCTGAACCATCATGTTTATATAGTTCAAACATGTTATCTTGAACTGGTTAAGCTGAAGCTCGTCCTCAGAGGCATTTGCACTATTTACGACAGCTGTGGCGTCATCATAGACTTTTCTGTATAGGTTCTGGGCGTTCACGGAACTTGCGAACAGAACCATAGTAAGCATTGATAGTACAACTTTTTTCATTTTCTCTCTTATTAATTAGTGTTTATTTTATTCTTTTTATCTAAATCTGGATGATAATAGTGTATGTCTCACTCTAATACATTCGGTGCAAATATATACTTTTTCCATAAAATAAAGGCTATAATTGTGAATAAAAACACACAATTATAGCCAATTTAATTTTTTTTTACTTTTAACAGCGTAATTTATTTGCGTTTGCTGTTATTTGAAATATCTGTTGTACAAACCTTGGAATCCGGCACCATGTCTTGCCTCGTCGCGAGCCATCTCATGTACTGTGTCATGTATTGCGTCAAGGTTGAGTTTCTTCGCCACTTTGGCAATGTCTAACTTAGCGGCACAAGCTCCTTCCTCTGCCTCCATCCTGACTTTCACGTTGGTCTTAGTGTCCCAGACAATTTCACCTAACAATTCGGCGAACTTTGCTGCATGCTCAGCCTCCTCGAACGCATATCTCTTAAATGCCTCCGCAATCTCAGGATATCCCTCACGGTCAGCTTGTCTGCTCATCGCCAGATACATACCAACTTCAGAACACTCTCCGTTGAAGTGGTCTTTCAGACCTTGCAGGACAAACGCACCGTCTTCTCCCTCTGGTATAGCCTTGGCGACACCAAGCTCGTGCTCACAAGCGAAGTTCAAGCCGTCAGACTCTTTTAATTTGAATTTGTCACCTGGAACCTTACACTGTGGGCATTTCTCAGGTGGATTCTCTCCTTCATAAACGTAGCCACATACTGGGCAAATCCATTTCTTCTTCATAATACGAAATAATTAATTGGTTAGACTTAAGTTTTACGTAACCTTTATGTTATATAATCATATTCTTGTTTCTTCTTGCACGCCTCGCATATACCTCTGTAGTATTGCTGCGCCTCCTGAATATCGTAACCATTGAGCAGACTGTCTATGTTTGGTATATGTACGTATGGTACGTTTGTGACGCCCCCGCAACGAGTGCAAATGAAATGTCCGTGAGGCTCTGTTATGCAGTCTGCGCATATGCTCTCGTTATTGTGTATCAGTCTGACGATACCGCAGTCAGCGAATTGCTTCAGCGTATTGTATATCGTGGTCTTGGACAATGAACCGAACTGCCTCGACAAGTCACTGTGTATAGACTCAACGGTAGGGTGGTTCTCATGTGTGGTCACATAGTCCAATATCGCCATTCTTTGTTTCGTCACAGCAAGTCCTTTCGAACGCAGCCTCTCCGTGAGACCCTTTATCTTCCACTTATTGCCTATTGCTATGTTTTTATCCATATCAGAATGTGTGACAATTTTTCTTTCTCCGCACGATTGTTCGCAAATGTAGGATAATAATTTAACATTTCAAATTCTGTCCGTTTTTTTTTCTTTATATATGTATTTATTTGTTACGCACTTTATCTATAATTATGAATCGGGACACGCACTGCCGCTTGGACAGGTTGGGCGACGGCTGAGCAATTGATGTGACTTGATTCTTTTGACTCTGATGCTACGCCAGGATAGGCGATCTGTCTGATTCTGTAGGGAAGCATGTATGTGTCTATCATGGCAGAATGTGTCAGCACATTCTGTCACGATAGTCCTCATAGTGGTACTCACGATATAATTCGAATGTACCATCCGAGTGTAGTATGCCTATTGACGGATGATTTATGCCATTAAACATGCATGTCTTGACCGTGGTGTAGTGTATCATGTCCTCGAAGATGATTTCCTCTCCGATCTGTAACTCGTGGTCAAAACGCCAGTACTCCATATAATCACCTGACAGACAGCTGTTGCCGCCAAGCCTGTACAGATGGTTGCCTCCGGACTGGTTTTTCAAGACGCTTTCGTCTCTGAGTGTCTCTTCGTCTATAATCTCTGCTCCTCTGACTACCGGATGGTATGGCATTTCCAGACAGTCTGGCATGTGACATGTGAAGCTTACATTCAAAATGGCAGTCTTTATTCCGTGATTTTCAACGATGTCGACGACTTTTGAATATAACGGACCTGTTTGCCAGGCAAAGGCGGAACCTGGTTCAAGTATGACACGTAAGTTTGGATGACGTTGCTTGAAGACTTTCAGAGTGTCAATGAGAAGTGGTATGTCATAGTCCTTGCGGGTCATGAGATGACCACCGCCGAAATTGATCCACTTGAGTTCTGACATCAAATCACCGAACTTGCTCTCTATATGTGTGAGGGTACGCGCGAAAACGTCTGAACCGCTCTCACAATGACAATGAATGTGAAATCCCTCTACGCCCAAAGACGCAAGTGTCTCGTTGTTGTCACTCAGATATTTATCAAGATTTTCTCTGAGTATACCGAAACGCGAACCTGGTGCGCATGGGTTGTACAGGTCTGTCTCTATCTCTGAGTACTCTGGATTGACTCGTATACCGCATGACACTCCGTGGGTCATCGCCACAGGAGCGAAATGTCTCAGTTGATTGAAGGAGTTGAAGGTTATGTGTGAGCTGCATCGGGCTATTTCGTCAAACTCCTCGTCAATGTACGCCGGTGAGTAGGTGTGTGCGGTACTGCCGAACTCCTCATACGCGAGTTTTGCCTCGTATAGGGAACTGGCTGTGGTGTGCTCTATGTATTCCCGGAAAATAGGAAAGGACTTCCACAGGGCGAAAGCCTTGAATGCTAATATAATCTCTACTCCGGCTTGCTCCGACACATTCTTTATTAGTGCCAGATTGCGTCGGAGTAGGGATTCCTCAATCACATAACACGGGTTTGGTATGGTTGTCATTTTTTGCATGGGATGTCTTCTATGCGTTGTTGATGGCGTCCGCCGGCGAATTCGGTGCTGAAGAACTCATCGAGACACTGACGGCATGTGTCCTCACTGATGAAGCGTCCTGGAAATACAATGACGTTGGCGTTGTTGTGCTCTTTGATGAGATGTGCTATCTCGGGCTCCCATACCAGTCCGGCGCGGATGGATTGGTGTTTGTTCAGTGTCATTGATATGCCTTCACCTGAACCGCACATGGCAATGCCCGGGTAAACCTCACCTTTCTCAATTCCTTCCGCCAAGGCATGTCCGTAAGTGGCGTAGTTGCATGACTCTTCTGTGTATGTTCCGTAGTCCTTATATTGAAAACCCTTCTCATCCAGGTACTTCTTGACGAATTGCTTTAGCGGAAAAGCGGCATGGTCTGATGCCAATCCTATTGTCTTTATTTCCATTATCTGTCGTTGTTATATATGGAATGTGTAATATGTCAATAATATACTAAGGGAATTAGTATGATAAACAAGACTCTATTGAGTGATGTTTATTCTACTAATTCCCAAATATGTGTGAATGGTTATCAGAACAGTTTATTTACCTGCTCATAAACATTCTGTGCTGTGTAACCAAGCTTCTCGTCCAATACTTTGTATGGAGCAGAGAAACCGAATGACTCAAGACCCCAAATTGTACCCTCTGACGCTGGAACAAGGCCGAGAAGGTTGACTGGAAGACCTGCTGTCATACCGAACTTCTTCACACCTGCAGGAAGTACGGAATCCTGATACTCCTTAGACTGCTCGCGGAAAAGTCCCTCAGATGGTACAGACACGATGCGCACCTTCTTGCCGTCCTTGCGGAGTAACTCTGCACCAGCTACGAGTGTTGACACCTCAGAACCTGTGGCTACGAGAATCACGTCTGGGTTCTCGTCTGAACCAGCTACCACATATCCTCCCTTGGAAACAAGGCTGTAGTCGTTTCCTTCTGGGAGATTGTTGATGTTCTGACGTGAGAGTATGAGTGCTGTAGGAGTGGACATGTTGTCCATGGCGAGTTTCCATGCCTCTGTAGTCTCCTTGGCGTCTGCTGGACGGAGAACGAGAGTTGATGGTTTGCCATGATGATTGTGAAGCTTCTCCATAAGACGAATCTGTGCCTCCTGCTCAACTGGTTCGTGAGTTGGTCCGTCCTCACCTACACGGAATGCGTCATGTGTCCAGATAAACTTGACAGGAAGCTCCATGAGGGCTGCCATACGCACAGCTGGCTTCATGTAGTCTGAGAATACGAAGAAGGTACCGCACGCAGGAATCACACCACCATGAAGTGCCATACCTATACAGCAACATGCCATAGTGAGCTCTGCCACACCAGCCTGAAAGAATGCTCCGGAGAAGTCACCTGCAGTGAATGAGTGTGTCTTCTTCAAGAAGCCGTCTGTCTTGTCTGAGTTTGAGAGGTCAGCAGAAGCGCATATCATGTTTGGTACTTGCTCTGCGAGAACTGACAGACATGCTGCTGATGCGGAACGAGTGGCGTCGTTGTCCTTCTGTACACACTTGCTCCAGTCAATCTTTGGAGCCTTGCCGTCGAACCAGTCCTTAAGCTGTGCTGCCTTGTCTGGATTGGCGGAAGCCCAAGCCTGCTCCTCAGCATAGCGTGCTGACACGATAGTCTCAAGCTCCTTAGCGCGGTTTGCGTAAAGCTCTTTAACATCGTCGAAAATCACGAATGGGTTCTCAGGATCACCGCCAAGGTTCTTGATGGTGTTCTTGTATGCCTCGCCTCCGAGTGGGGCACCGTGAGTCTTGCAGTTTGCCTCGTATGATGAACCGTCTTCCTTCAGGGCACCCTTACCCATGATACACTTACCGATGATGAGGGTTGGTTTGCCCTGAACCTTCTTGGCTGCGTCAAGTGCTGTGCGAATCTGTGCGGCATCATTACCGACAATCTCAATGACTTCCCAACCGAGAGCGCGGTACTTAGCGGCTGTGTCCTCTGTCATGACGTCCTTAGTCTCTGTAGACAGCTGAATGTCATTAGAGTCATAGAACATGATAAGGTTATCAAGACCAAGCGTGGCAGCAATGCGAGCTCCACCCTGTGAGATCTCTTCCTGAATACCTCCATCAGAGATATATGCGTAAATTGTCTCCTTCTCAAATGTAGGGTTGCCTGTGTGAGCTGCGAGGAATTTTGCTGCTATCGCTGCACCAATGGCGAACACGTGACCCTGACCAAGAGGACCAGACGTGTTTTCAATACCTCTGGCAATCTCAAATTCTGGGTGTCCAGTTGTTGGAGAGCCCCACTGACGAAGCTGAGCCAGCTCGTCAAGGCTGAATTTGCCGATAAGGCACAACTGTGAGTAAAGCATCGGAGCCATGTGACCTGGGTCGAGGAAGAAACGGTCACGACCTACCCATGATGGATTCTTTGGGTCGTAATTGAGATACTCAGAATATAATACATTTATGAAATCGGCACCGCCCATCGCACCACCTGGGTGGCCTGACTTTGCCTTCTCAACTGCACTTGCGGCGAGGATTCTTATGTTGTCTGCCGCATGATTCAAAACACTAATTGAATTTGCCATAAATATTTTTAAAATTGCGAATTAGGAATGTAAGACCAAAAATATTCCAATCTGGTATCTAACGTATGATTTTCAGATAGATATAAGATTGTAGCGAAATTGCGTCAAGCAATTCGGTATTTTTGCCCTAATTCCTAATTCAGTTATTATTTCTTGTTGTCTACAGCGGCCTGCTCGATAGGAAGACAAGCGTTGTAGTTCTCAAGGTATTTGTTGAATCCCTCAACATCCTCTGGGTCTGGGTCTACTGATGTACCCTCGTTGCCTGCGAACACAACTTGGTCGAGCCAATCTGCGAGGTTGAGCTTCTTGTCGTTGTTAACAACGAAAGATGCGAGGAGTGCTATACCCCAAGCTCCGCCTTCTCCTGCAGTCTCCATCACTGATATTGGTGAGTTGAGTGCTGCGGCCAACATCTTCTGACCTACTTTTGGAGTAGTGAAGTAACCACCATGTCCAGTGATACGGTCAACCTTAATCTTTTCCTTCTTAAGCAGGATGTCGTTACCAACTTTAAGGACGCTGATAGCTCCGTAGAGATTAGCGCGCATGAAGTTAGCGAGGTTGAACTTGTCGTTGGCAGAACGTACGAAGAGTGGACGTCCGTCAGACAATCCTGTCACAGGTTCACCAGACACATAGTTGTATGACATCAGGCCGCCACAGTCTGCGTCACCTTTGAGTGCAGCGTTGAAAATGTTGCAGTAGAGAGTGAATGTGTCTTGCTTAACACCGAGAATCTCAGCATACTCCTTGAAGATACCAGCCCATGCGTTGATGTCTGATGTACAGTTATTACAGTGAACCATAGCCACGAGTGAGCCGTCAGGAGTTGTCACCATATCGATTGTCTCGTAAGGCTGTGAGAGGGGTTTCTCAAGAACAATCATTGAGAAAGATGATGTGCCGGCGCTCACATTACCTGTGCGTACCTTGACGGCATTAGTGGCAGCCATACCTGTACCTGCGTCACCTTCTGGAGGACAAACAGGAATACCTGCCTTCAGGTGGCCAGACACATCGAGCTTGAGTGCTCCCTCTGGTGTGAGGAAACCTGCGTTCTCACCTGCGACGAGCACCTCAGGAAGAATGTCAAGGAGTTTCCAACCGAATCCCTTTGGAGCGACAAGCTTGTCAAATTTTTCCACCATAGTGGCATCGTAAGTCTTTGTCGCAGGATCCACAGGTATCATACCTGAAGCGTCACCGACACCAAGAACCTTCTTGCCAGTTATCTGCCAGTGGATATATCCGGCGAGGGTAGTGAGGAAGTCAATATCCTTCACGTGCTCCTCATTATCGAGTATAGCCTGGTAGATGTGTGAGATACTCCAACGGAGTGGAATATTATAGTTGAATAACTTAGACAATTCAGCTGCGGCCTTGCCTGTATTTGTGTTACGCCAAGTACGGAAAGGAACGAGGATGTCATTTCCCTTGAATGGCATATATCCGTGCATCATTGCACTGATACCGATAGCACCGAGAGTCTCGATCTCCAAGTCGTACTGCTCATTGACATTTTTTCTGAGATTAGCGTAGCAGTCCTGCAGTCCATACCAGATAGCCTCTGTGCTGTATGTCCAAAGGCCGTCCACTAACTGGTTCTCCCAAGTATGACTGCCCTGTGCTATGGGTTTGTGCTCCTGGTCGATGAGAACAGCCTTTATTCGTGTTGAGCCAAACTCTATTCCGAGGATTGCCTTTCCTGATTTTATGGTTTCTTTTGCTGTCATGTTCTTTTGCAATTAATTGATTATTCTGTGATTATAACAAGCTCTTGAAAGATAATTGAAATTGGAGAATGGTTTTATCCATCATCCAATTATCAATTATCAGTAATGATTGTCAATTATTGCAACGCCTTGTTAAGCATGAAGTAAACCTCGTTGTTGCGAAGCTGTGCCTTGAAATTGCTGATAGTTGTGTTCTTGTCGATGTTGACGAACTCCATACCAGTAATCTCTGCGAAATCCTCCCAATACTCAGCAGTGATGTCGTATGAGAATGCGCTGTGGTGAGTACCACCAGCGAGAATCCATGCTCCAGCTCCGATCTCGAATGTTGGCTGTGGAACCCAGAGAGCAGAAGCTACAGGGAGGTTTGGCATTGGTTTTGGCTTGATGCACTCAACCTCACTTGTGATGAGACGGAAGCGGTTGCCGAGGTCTACGATAGTAGCCTTGATACCGAATCCAGTCTTTGAAGTGAAGACGAGACGAGCAGTCTGCTGCTTACGGATACCGATACCGAGGAAGTGAACCTCGAGAGTTGGTTTGTCGACAGCGATGAGCGGACAAACCTCAAGCATGTGGCTCTGGAGGCTTGATGTGCAGTCAGAAGCGAAGTTAAGAGTGTAGTCCTCGAGGAATGAGCATCCCTTCTCAAGACCCTGGTTCATTACCCAGAGTGTGCGATAGAGACAAGCTGTCTTCCAGTCACCCTCGGCACCGAAACCATAACCCTCAGCCATGAGTCGCTGTGATGCGAGACCAGGGATCTGGTCAAATCCTACGAAGTTTGGATCGTCGATGTTAGCGTCACCGAGGTCGTCGAAGTTAGTTGTGAAAGCTGTAGCGCCCTCATCCTTGAGCACACGGCGGAGAGCAATCTCAGCCTTAGCTGCATTTTTCACTTTCTCCCAGTATACAGCCTCACCAGACTCGTCAATCTTGATAGTGTAAGACTTCTTATACTCCTCAACGAGTGCGTCTGCCTCAGCGTCAGTAACCTTCTTGAAATACTCCATGAGAGATGATACTGGGTAGTAGTCTACGTGGTAGCCCAGTCTCTGCTCGAACTCTACGCGGTCACCGTCAGTAACTGCCACGTTGTTCATGTTCATACCGAACATCAAGCAGCGTACGTTGTGAGCGTCTGCCACACCGGCAGCCACACGTGCCCAAACGGCGATTTTCTCCTGAGCCTCTTTGCTCTTCCAGTAGCCAACGACAACCTTACGTGGAACACGCATACGGCTGCAGATGTGTCCGAACTCGATATCACCGTGAGCAGACTGGTTGAGGTTCATGAAGTCCATGTTCATTGTCTCCCATGGAATCTCAGCGTTGTACTGAGTGTGGAAGTGGAGGAGAGGTTTCTGGAGAGCCTGAAGACCCTTGATCCACATCTTAGCAGGAGAGAATGTGTGCATCCATGTGATGATACCAGCACACTTAGCGTCGTTATTTGCTGCCTTCATCACAGCTTCTACCTCATTTGAAGAGTTTGCTGTGCCCTTATATACAACCTTGATTGGGATGATGCCGCTGTTATTCAAACCGTCAACCATCTCTTTAGAGTGACCGTCAACGATTTTTACAGTCTCGCCTCCATAAAGAAGCTGTGCTCCGGTTACCCACCAAAGCTCAAGATTTTCGAATGCCATAATTTTTGATTTTTAATTGTTAGTAAATATTATTATTAAAGTATTGTAGTCATTTCATCTGCCCGAAGGTGATGTGAGAAACGTCAGTTTCTTAATGCTTCTGTCCCTTCTGTCCGTAGTATGCGTTAGGTCCGTGCTTTCTGTTGTAATGCTTCTCCACGAGAAGAGAATTCATTGTTGTCTCAGGGTTTACAGAGAATGAGACGAACGCCATTTTAGCGCACTGTTCCATCACTTTCGCGTTGTAGACAGCGTTGTCTGGAGATGTTCCCCAAGAGAAAGGGCCGTGGTTCTTCACGAGAACCGCAGGTGTGTGGTCCGGATTGATTTTACGAATGTTGAGGATTTCGTCAACGATGACATTACCTGTCTCCAGCTCATAATTTCCTTCGACCTCAGCTTTAGTCATGTCCCGAGTGCAAGGTATGTCTTTGTAGAAGTAATCGGCGTGAGTAGTTCCTATATTTGGAATATCCTTTCCTGCCTGAGCGAAAGCAGTGGCGTATGTTGAGTGTGTGTGAACCACACCTTGGATATTCGGGAACGCTTTGTAAAGCACAAGGTGAGTAGGTGTGTCAGATGACGGGTTGAGGTCACCTTCGACCACTTTTCCCGTATTCAAGTCAACGACAACCATGTCTGACGCTTTCATCGTGTCATAGTCTACTCCTGATGGCTTGATGACCACGAGTCCTTTCTCTCTGTCTATACCAGAGACGTTTCCCCATGTGAAAATCACGAGTCCCTGCTTTACAAGGTCAAGATTTGCCTTGAATACTTTTTCCTTTAATTCTTCTAACATAGTTCTAATATTTTTTATAACTTAAACTCATATAATGTAGCCCCTCTTCGTGACATTACTTTGTCAATCATGTCGGTGGCGTGAAGATAATCCTTATCAGAGATTGACCTTCTGAAATTTCTCTTGTCAATCGTTTGTCCCTGTATACTTTCGTGTAGGGACTGCAGTTGGGTGAGGGTGAAATAACGCGGCAGCAGTTTGCTTGCCACTGGTGTGTTCTTTATATCCTCTCCCAATTCTTTTCTCGCTTTGTTCACCATTTCATTGTGGTCAAAACACAATTTCGGCAATTCGTCGACGTCAACCCATCTGGCATCGTGTTGCTTGGTCAGTTGCTCGTCGTATTCCTCCAGGTTTATCAGGACGTAATATACTATAGATATTACTCGTTCTCCCGGGTCTCGCTCAACTTCGCCAAAGGCTGCAAGCTGGCGTATATACACATTATCCAATCCTGTGAATTCTTTTAGGATTCTCAATGTGGAGTTTTCTAGGTTCTCGTCTCTTTGTACGAATCCACCTATCAGAGATTGCTCACCAAGTCCAGGTTCATACGGTCTGTTATGTATCAAGACCTTCAGTTTTCCATCCTGAAATCCGAAGATGACACAGTCTACAGAGACCAGGAATCGTGGATATGATGAATAGTTTGTCATTTTATTTTAATTGAGTATTCAGTAAGAAGTTTGTTGAAACTTTGTTTTCCGTTCCAGGCGGAAACCTGGAACGAAAAACAAAGTGTTTATGATTACCAGAAGTAAGCGTAGAAACAAGCGCAGAGACCTACGACAACGAGTGTACCCACGATGTCGAATGTGCCCCAGCTCTCCTTGATTGACTTCTTGAAGTCTTGTGTGAACGTGATAGCCTCGATCTGCTGCTGTGTTGGAGCAGGAGTGAAGAATGACACGGCATAGATGAATACTAGGAGGAAGACAAGCAGCCAGCACTCGAACACGAGCCAGTTTGTCTGCCAGAACCATGCTGTGGCGTCCCATATTGCGCCGTCCATCTGAGCCTTACCAGTGTCCGTCAAGACGTTAGTGACGAGACGGAGCATACCGATCAGGAACCCGAATATCATAGTATACTCACCGGCCTTTGGTGTGACTTTCTTACTGAGGATGCCGCATGCGAACACAACAACCATGGCTGGTGCCAGCAGAGACTGTATTCCCTGGAGGTAGTTGTACAGTGTGTCCATTCCCATCATAATAGGAAGCCAAGCGAAGCCAAGGATTACGACAACAACGGTAGCCACACGTCCTACGAACACGTAGTGCTCCTCAGTCATACCCTTCTTGATTGGCTTGTAGAAGTCCTCAGTGAAAAGGGTAGCGCAGCTATTGAAGAACGCAGCCAAAGAAGCCACGAGAGCGCAGATGAATCCGATTGTCACGATACCTTTCACGCCGGCAGGCAGAACCTGCTGAACCATGATGGCGAAAGCGGCGTCTGTCTCTTCCATCTGGAAAGCGCCTTTTTGTGCGAGAGCGGCAGCTATCATACCAGGAATCAGGAACATGAAACAAGGAAGAACCTTGAAGAAACCGGCAGCTATTGTACCGCGACGAGCGCGTTTCATAACCTCTGCGTTGTCCTCACCGGGAACTTGACCGAGGACACGCTGAACGATGTGCTGGTCTGTACACCAGTACCAGAATCCGATGATTGATGCTCCAATGAACACTACGAAGCCAGGATACTCCTGATACATAGAGTCGCCCTCTTCCCAGTGGAACATGTGTGTTGTTCCGTATCCGTTATTGAGCTGGCTGCAGTAAGACATCATCTCTGTCCATCCACAAGCGATGTTACCGTTGCCGAGAGTGGCGAGGCCAAGGAAGAGCACGAGGAAAGAACCGATGATAAGAATAGGAGTCTGTATTGTTGACAATGTCATCACACCTTTCATACCACCGAAGACAGTGAATACGGCTGTGATAAGGATAAGACCGATAGCGCCTACCCAGAAGTTGAGTCCCCATAGATATTTGAAGAATATACCTCCTGTGAGTGCAGTGACACTCACCTTAGTGAGGATGTAAGCCACGAGTGTGATGATTGAGAGCCATGATCCAGTGCGCTGTGTGTAGCGGAACTTGAGGAAGTCAGGCATTGTGATGATCTTACCCATTTTGTTAATCATGAGCTGATAGAAAGGCACGAACAGCCAACCGAGAATGAGGATCATCCATCCCTGCATCTCCCAGTGTGCCATACCGACACCTGATTTCGCTCCTGTTCCCGCAAGACCTACAAGGTGCTCAGAACCAATGTTGGCGGCGAAAATGGCCATACCGATTACGTACCAAGGCTCACCCTTACCGAAGAGGTAAGCAGAAGAGTCTTCTCCTTGCTGGGCCTTCTTATCTTTTACGATAGCGCGCCAAACAGCCCAAACCACACCGAGGATACCAACGGCGAGGACTGTCCAGTCAAGCCAGATAAATTCATGTGAATTCCAATTCATTGTTTTTGATTCAATAGATTAATTAAGTTAATATTAAGATTTTGAAGATTATTTGTCAATGCTGAAAGCATACTTCACATATGAGTGGTATGGCTTCTCTGGAGTGACGATGGAATTAGATAGCTCCCAGCCTTCCATCTTATATTTGTTTGGAGAGTCTGGGAATTTCTGTGACTCAAGACAGATGGCGCAATGCTTCTGATACATTATTCCGCCCTTGCCAGGACGTGTGCCGTCCTGGAAGTTAGCTGTGTAACACTGTACTCCTGGCTCGTTAGTGTACATCTCCAACTTGATGCCTGAGCGCGGGTCGGTCATGGTGGCACAAACCTTTGTCTCGTCACCCTTAGTGTCAAGAACCCAGTTGTGGTCATAACCTCCACCGGCGTTCTCAATCTCTTTGTCTCCCTTGTTGAAATCTGTTCCGATAGCCTTTGGAGTGCGGAAGTCGAACACTGTTCCCTCAACGCTGCGGATCTCTCCTGTAGGCATGTATGTGTCATCTGCCGGTGTGTAGTAGCTGGCGTTAACCTGCAGGATAGACTCGTCGATGGTGTTGTTCATGTCACCAGACAAATTGAAGTATGTGTGGTTGGTCATGTTGATCACTGTCGACTTGTCCGTTGTGGCGTCGTAGTTAATCACAATCTCATTATTGTCTGTCAGCTCAAACTTGACGATGGCGTCCACGTTGCCAGGGAAATTGTTGTCACCGTCAGGTGAGATGCGCTTGATGGTGATGGACTGCTCAGAGCACTCAATCACGTCATACACCTGATACTGCCATCCTGTGTAACCTCCGTGTAAAGAGTGGTATCCGTTATTGTTTTTGTCAAGACGAACAGTGTCGCCGTCAAGCACGAACTGACCTCCGTCGATTCTGTTGGCGTAACGGCCGACGGAGCAACCGAAGTCTGTCTCAAAATTCCATGGGAAATAGTTCTCTACCTTGTCGAAACCGCAAGCGACATCCACCAGTTTGCCGTCTTTGTTTGGCACCATGATGCTCACGATACGTCCTCCGAAGTTGGTGATACAAACCTCCATTCCGTTCTTGTTGGTGAGAGTGTAGAGTTTCACTTCCTTCGCATTCACTGTGTCGGGTACGAATTTACCTGACTCGTAGTCGTAGGCAACGGCTATCGTCGTGTCATAATCAGCAGGGTTTATACCTGACGCGGTCAGTTCGTTGACGGTCTGACTACCTCCTGTACATGCGCAGAGAAAAGCCGTGGCTGCGGCACTTCCCAATAACAATTTTGAATATTTCTTCATAATTTAGGTTAGATATAAAAATATTAGTCCAAATTTTGCCTCAAATTTCGTTATTTTAATGTGCAATAGTCTTTTTAAAAATATGTTTTATAACATAAAGTGTCTTTTTGACACTTATTTATGCTCTTAATAGTGGCTAAATTGTTGTAAAATGTACATATTCTACTTTTTGCGTCTGCTTTTCCGGAGGTTTTTGATGTTTCTGTCTTCTCTTTTGTCTTGTGTTTTGTCTTGCTATACGCATAGTACATGGTGAACTGATTCTTTACTCTGTATTTTATGTTGGATTGATGTTCTTGTTTATATGTCTTATTCATATAATTTAAAATGTGGAAGGGATACCTCATGTTATGTGTTTGTTTGTTTTTATGTGTCTGAGATTTGTGTTTCTCAAGTACAGGATTCGTATTCCCCATACTTATGTCACAAATAACAAGAGTTGATTTCAGGCTCTCATAGTTTGTGGACAACAGATATTATGGACCTTGATGTGAATCAAGTGTTAGGAGAGGAATAATGGATAATTTGTGGTGTAACCAAATTGCTTATCCCTGTTTTTTTTGCTAAAACAGGTTAACTTGTTGATAATCTTATTACAATGTATTTAAAAACCTTGTGTCTCTTTTTTGAAATTCTCAGGTTAGGTTGTAGTCTATACGCAGGTCTGAGAATTTAAAAATCCTAACCTGAATTTTTCAACGTCCTAACCTGAGAATTTCAGACGCCGAATAAATCATGTGAAAATTCCGGAAGTCATTTTTCTGTTGCTATGTGTCAACGGAAAAAGAGGAGTTTCGGACAGTAAAAAATAGAGGTGCGGATATGAAATCTGGTAATGTGTTTATGAGTGTATTTCTTATGGAGGATAACCT
>FLNY01003052.1_pt1 | contig 42445 bp, 33 predicted proteins | sample 1140381 | NCBI WGS metagenome assembly FLNY01 (sample SAMEA3878172, study PRJEB12797) | bioreactor metagenome | biome: Moose rumen | place: Sweden | collected 2011-10 | reverse complement strand
ATAGCCGAGGTTGGCAATGGCGGCAAACGTCTGAGCAATACCTTCCTTGACATTCTGTTGTCATTGGTACAATTCAACAAGAACAACCAGGATTTCTTTTTCTACATACTCCGCAATATCCATGCAGGATTCAACAAAATAAACTGGAACCGAACAATAGCAACAACTCCGGCAATCATTCAAGACAGCAATGCCGTTTATCTGCGTCCCGTGAACAAGAAGAGACAGATCAACTTTGACGAAGAGTTGCTTGTAATCTTCTTCTCTATCTTAAACTACATCCATGAGCACTACGGATTCCCTGTATCTATCAACTGTAATTTTGAATTGATTACAGGCAAGCAATTTAAGGTGTATCTGAACGGCATGGGCAAGATGCGCTTGAAGCAGATAAAATATAAATATTTCTCCGACAAGGCTTTGGAGCTATGGGACTTGTGTTATGCCTTCTTTGACTCTGCCCGACAGATTTATGTAAGTTCAGACCAAAAGGAATACCTCTTAGTCAAGAATTTCAATATCGTGTTTGAGTCAATCATTGATGAACTGGTGGGTGACAGGAACATTCCTGCAGGCTTGAAAGAACAGGATGATGGCAAGCGCATCGACCATATGTATAGTTATCAAGGGTTAACCACATACGAAGAGGATAAGCCAATCTATTATATAGGTGACTCCAAGTATTACAAGCGTGGCAATAAGATTGGCAAGGAATCTGTTTATAAACAATTCACATACGCAAGAAACGTCATTCAATGGAATCTGAACCTATTCATGAATGATGATAGGGATGATGAAGAATTGCAGTATGACAAGAAGAACTTCGGCAATGTACCTAAGTTACGTGATGACGTGACTGAGGGCTACAATGTGATACCCAACTTTTTCATCAGTGCAAAGTTGAACAAGGAACTGAGTTACAAGGATGAGGTTGAGATAACAGACAAAAAGAATACTCACTTCTCAAACAGCCACTTCGAGAATCGGTTGTTTGACCGTGACACGCTACTCATCTGTCACTATGATGTCAACTTTCTCTATGTTGTGTCTCTATATGCAAGAAACAATAGTCTCCAAAAGGAGGCTTGGAAAAAGAAAGTACGAGATAACTTCCGTTCTGAGATACAGAGGATGTTGACTGAACAGTACAGTTTCTATGCTATGCAAGCTCATCCGAATGTAGATGCCAAGAACTATCTGAAGGAACACTTCCAACAGACGCTTGGTAAGATATTCACTCCCTTTGGTAATGATGAAGTATTTTCATTGGCTCTTGACAAAAAGGATCCAGAAGGTAACAACGATGAGTTACTGTCCGAACTGCGAAAGCATTTCTTTGTGATAGAGAATGGCATTGGAGAGAATCCGGAACCGACTCTATCAGAGATTATAGAAAAAGAGGGTGATAAGTATAAGGTTCAACAGATGGTTGGGCAGAAGTGCCTTATCTTTAATCTTTTGGGAGATCAATACACAAATAGTGAAGTTAAACTCGCAACAGATCAACGCTTTGGTATTGCAATTCAATCGGAGGAAGGTCACAATGTTCTACACCTTGAAGAAGGTATGACTTCAATTGCATATCTTGTTATAACCAACAAGAAAGAATGTAAGGTTTATAACGTGGAAAAGAACCCAATGTTCCTTACAGGACAGGATTGTAAAGGAATGCTCACGACAAAGAAGGAGGCTCTTGTCTATCTTGTTTTCAAGGTTAGTATTCCTCACGAAGATGTAAGCAGAATCATGTCAAACATGGTTGATATGGAGAAAGTCAGAACGCTCTTTGGCTATGGTCATGGCATAAAGATGCTTGATTTTAATTCTATTCTAAAAAACGAGTAAGTAAAGCATTTGGCAGTTAAGAGCAGTTCCAAGCGGAACTGCTCTTTGATTTGATTATTGACCATAATACCGTGCTATTAGCAAGGCCATACTCCCTGCCACTACAGAGATTCCGATGGTAAAGAAGAACCAGAAGAACCACTGGGCATAATGCCCCAGATAACAACCATCATATTCCTTGTATCGCTTCTGAACCCCAACAACTTCGGTGATGACATGAGCCTTGACGAGACCTGCCTGTCAAACGGCGAGGTCTATACCATCCTGACCAACAAGGCTACTCACGGTGGCAAGGGAGCCTTGGCTGCAATGGTGCGCGGTGTTGCCTCGGATGTGGTGTCAGAGATTCTGAAGAAAGTCCCCCGTGAGCTTCGCCGCAGGGTCAAGACCGTAACGACAGACCTGTCATCTGCCATGATGCTGACCGTGAAGACGGTGTTTCCCAAGGCAATGCTCATCAACGACCGCTTCCATGTGCAGCAGCTGGTGACGGATGCCATCGACCAGATGAGGATAGGCTTCCGCTGGGAGGTTCTTGCCCAGGAGAACAAGGCCATCAGGGAGCACCGAGCCAAGCGCAAGGCAGTACACACAAGAGCGGAGAAAGACCTTATCGGTGAGTGGGAGCCGGAAAGGATGGAGAACGGAGAGACCAAGCCGCAAATCATGGCACGAAGCCGACATATCATCCTCATGCACAAGACGAAGTGGAATGCCCAGCAGCAGGAGAGGGCAGCCATCCTCTTCAGGATATTCCCCAGACTAGAGGAAGCATACAACATCTATCTCGAACTCGTGGACATCTTCAACAGGAAGTCCAAGCCGGCAGAGGCCAGACTCAATCTGGCAAGATGGTACAACAAGATGGAGGCTTTTGGAGAGGACGGATTCAGCAAAGTCATAGAGACCTTTGAAAACCACAACGCAACAATCGTCAATTACTTCGAAGACAGACTCACCAATGCTTCTGCTGAATCCTTCAATGCCAAAATCAAGGCTTTCAGGACACAGTTCAGAGGGGTTGGTGACATCAGGTTCTTTATGTATACTGGCTACACTTTATTCTTGATTAGCTCAAGCCTGACCAACCGAGTAAATCCGCTGAGCCCAAATATGTCAACAACGCCACATCCGTCTTAACGTCAGACGCATTATACCCTACCACATCATCGATGTCCGCATCGAGATGAGAGGTGAGAAATACCGCGCGCTCGTTATGGAACTTTTGTGAGATGACGACAAATGGCCGTATTCCGTACAGATTGATGGTACACCATACAGAGTCGTATGTACGATAGCACTTTCCGTCAAGAATGATCACAGCGGGCGACATGCCTCGTGCGATAAGAAAGGCTCTCATACTGACATCTTCATTGACTCTATCAATTCTATTCTCGTCACCGCTGATGATAAATTTATTGATTTTGTTTCCTTTGTACAATTTCTCGCCGGCATCAACACAATACCGAAAGAACAAATTACCCCGACCGCCAAATCTGGTACGCGGCGACGTACCTAACAACACGCCGTATTTCATGCATGGCTGTTGATTCACGTAGTTGTACAACTTATCGCTCACATTGTAAACAACCACGGAATCACAGATGACAGACAATGAAATGGCGACAAGGAGGAAACCTTAAAAAAGTTACCAGTCCTCCTCAGACCTGAAGCACATATGTTCACCCGTTGCGGGATGAACAAAGGACAGCTCCGCCGCATGCAGGTACAGCCGGTCGGAGTGGTGACCATATAAGATATCACCAACAATAGGACTACCCATGCCATCAGCATGAGCTGAATGAACACGCAGCTGATGTGTACGTCCTGTCTCTGGAACATATTCGACCAGCACGCCCTTAGCGGTGTCTCGTAACACCTCATACTTTGTCGTGGCCCTTTTCCCATGCTCATAACTCACCATCTGTCGAGGACGATCAAAGGGGTTAGGACAAAGCGGCAGCGTGATTGTTCCTTTCACAGGCTTGTCGAGCAAAGCGACATCCCTCTCAAGCAAAGCATGATAAACCTTTCTGGTAACGTGTGTCACAAACTGTCTCTGCAGGCTCTGGTAAGCACTCATATTCATTGCAAGCACCATGACGCCGGACGTGTCCATGTCGAGACGATGAACGATAATAGGTCCATCAGCAGACGGAAACAGTGTTCGCGCTACGGACAGGACCGACGGCACGCCATCCTCCTTGCCTGGCACGCTCAGCAATCCAGAAGGCTTGTCAATCACAGCCACATCGTTGTCAGAATATAAGACCTTAATTTTCTCCGCCGCCTTCCGGCTTCTCTCAATCAGAGGGTTCTCATCCACATAAAGCCCCTCGAGCATATGCTCAAGAATAGGCTTGCACTTGCTGTTGCATGAGGGATAATAGTCACCCTCCACCCTTATGACATCTTTTGGAGACGCTCCCATCCAGAACTCCGCCATACAGACTGGAGTGTATCCGTTGGCGTAGGCGAATTGCAGAAGCTTTGGAGCACAGCACTCTCCCGCACCGCCTGGAGGCACACCGACCACACACTTTTCTTTATTGCGATACTGATCCTCCGTCAGAGGAGCCTTGCGGTCACGGAATATTTCCAGCAGGTTCTTCTTCTCGCCCCTTGAGTTCATCATCTCGAAGTGCTCAAAGACCCAGTTTTGCAGGTTTTGAGATTTTCGTTTTCGCTCCTCCCTCAGTCGTCCGATTTCCGTCACATCGTCCTCACCTATGAGTCTGATCTTCTCATTCAAAGCGGATATCTCAGACTCTTCCTTCCTAAAATATCCATTCTCGTCTTGCAGGTCAAGGACAGGCGGAACGAAGCCTTCGTGATGATAGCGGCCTTCGAGGATGCCAGAGAAAGCCTTCAGGAAAAAAAGACCATCGTGTGTCCTGACAACAAGAACTCCGAACATTTTCCCGGATTTTGTCAGAGATGGAAAACGTTCTCGTATATCGTCTTTTATGGACTCCGCAGCACTTACGCACAGGTCATGCGGCTCATAACAAAAAGGATAGGTAAAGCGGAGGGGGCTGGAGACATATTTAGAGTCCAGCGGAAGTCTATGCAGAAAATTCTTCATCTCAGCGTTAAATGATAGCATCCTTGTTTCAGCTCATACTTGACGTAGCATCTGTCATCATCCCTCAAATCTCTCAGCACCTCGCTAAGCACTTGCTTTAGAGTCTCGTTCCATCGCGTGTGTGCCATACCCGCTTTGTGATGTCCGTCAACAGGCACGAAACGATTATAGGACACGTCAACAGTAGTACCATAGCAATGGCATGAGTTTTTTGTGGCATTACCATTTTTCTTTCGTAACCGCCTCACGTCATCACCAGTTCTCAACACCGACGTGACGACAAGCATGTGGGGTCTCAGCCCTTTCATGCGAAGGGAGTCCAAGAAGTTCAGACCTATGGTGTTAAGCAGATGCTGCGCCTCAGGAACGAGGTACGGCATGGAGTGAGACAGGTCATCGACCGTATAGAAAGGCGAGCTGCTGATGTCCACCAGCTTATGAGAGTTGACAAGACGAGCCACCTCCCGTCTGGATGTGACGGGAGACACTCCATTCTTCTTCGCGCTTTTAATCTGAACGTCATTCAAGTCAGGAAAACATTTGTCGTAGCTCCACACTCCTTTTATCTCATGTCTATAACCCGTTGACACAAACAAGTCGCCGGCGGCTGGAGACTCTTCCTTTTCTGACGTCACACGGCAGCTGTCAGCGTCGAGGACATCGGTCAATGACGTGTGGGACGACTGTTCCTCTGCTGCGTCATTCTTATAGTAAAGAGACGTGTCAATACCTAACGCATACTTAGACAGCAGAAACAGGACTACCGAAACCACGAAAAAAGCAATAAACTTCCTTTTACTCCTCACTACCCTTTTATCTTTATCTGACATGGCTTTTTAGTTTCTACCTGATATCTCTATCAATTTTCTAATCTTATCATTAAAGTCATCAGCCTCGAGCAACTTCTCAATCTCAACATGCATCCTGTACCTCCAATAATGTCTTGGCTCCGAAGGGACATTGATACGCTCACCGTCTATGTCAGCAGACCTCACGTTCTCATCCATCGACGTCCAGTCCTGGAAGGACAACAGACACATGACGGAAGGAGAGAAAAGATGACGTGACACAATCTCCTCGCACAGCCATGACGGAGCATCGGCAGGCGCCTTGCCGTCTTTATGCAACGCTGTCTTATAGAATCTCTGTGCCCGCTGATTGTCCTCTTTCCACCAGAGACGCAAAGGAGACATGTCGTGAGTGGATATTGTGGCGACGGATCGGTATGGGTTATCATGCAGCAACCCGAACTCCATGCCTTCTTTCTTCGGCATAGTCTGAATCTCGAGACTGAGCATGCGCAGAGAGTCGAGCACGAGAGGCACGCACGAAGGCACCATGCCCAGGTCCTCAGCACAGCAAAGCATGTCAGTGGACTGTGTGAGAACAGGCAGTTTTCTCATCGCCCCCTCATACCAAAAGTCATTATGACGCCTATAATAGAAGTCATCATACAATCTGTTGAAAGCCTCTCTCTCCTGAATCGTCAGCATCTGGAAAGCGTAATCACCTTGAGCCGCTATCCTAGGATGATACAACTCAGGGTTCAGCCTGTCAGGAATAAACAAAACACTGTCTACAATCTCATACAAGCCATTTCGTATGGCGACATTCTCGTCACCAGTCTTTCCCTCAAAGTAATGCTCAATCTTACGTTGAGTGTTGTACTCTTCCCTGAGGTCATATCTACCGTCTGTTCTTCTGTATAAGAAAACAGACTTGATGACATCCTTGCGGTAGCCGAAGACATTGTCGAGCAGGTCCTCGGTGATGACGGGCTTAGTCATCAGGTCCTTTTGGAATCTTATGCCATATTTCTCTATCTCATTGACACTCATCGGCAAGGAAGGAGAGAACTGTCCCAACAGTCCGTTCACACTTGTAACTGGAATCTCCCATATACGGAAAAAACCCAGGACATGGTCAATCCTGTAAGCGTCGAAAAACTCAGACATCTTACGCAGACGATTTCTCCACCACGCATAGCCATCCTTTCGCATCAGCTCCCAGTTGTAAGTCGGGAACCCCCAGTTTTGTCCGTTGGCGGAGAAGTTGTCTGGCGGAGCTCCAGCCTGACAGTCGATATTGAAAAGCTCTGGATCGGTCCATGTCTCCACACTTGTTCGGCAAATACCTATAGGTATGTCACCTTTGATGATTACACCTTTACTTCGGGCGTATTGATGTGCGTCGGTCAGCTGATTGTGCAGACAATACTGGATGTACATATACAGTCCGACCCCCCTTCGCACTTTCTCATCATCCCTCATGATCCGATCCAGCTCTTTCTTGTCATATTGTCCGTGATGTTCCCACTTATGAAAGTCCGCAGTTCCATATTTGTCACGGAAAAAACAAAACAGAGCGTAAGCGGGAAGCCAATGAGCATTGTCACTGAGATACGTCTTGAAACTGTCGGAGTCGAACACCGTTTGTCGTTCCTGCTCGTATACCATCCTCAGATAACTCATCTTCAGAGAATATACCTTCTCGTAGTCAACGACATTTTTTCTGTTCAGTTTATGCTGGCGCATAAGGAACCTCTCCATCTCATAATTATCCTTGACCTTTGGTAGGGAGGAAAGGTCACAATATATAGGATGTAACGCGTAGACGCTAATGGCGTTGTACGGATAAGAGTCCGTCCACTGGCCGGTAGTTGTGGTGTCATTGACCGGCAATATCTGTATGACGTGCATATCCACTTTCTCAGCCCAGTCAATCATTTTCTTCAGGTCGCCGAAGTCACCGACGCCATAACTGTTGGATGTCCTTAGAGAAAATACAGGTATAACTACTCCAGCCGTTTTCCACTTTGCCAGCTCTAAGTCGAGGTTAGTGTCTGTCTTAATCCACATCTGATGCGGGAACAGACGTACTGGCTTAATCTTCCTGTTGGCACCTTTCTCCCACAACAGAATATTACCGTTCTCATCTGTTATGACATACTTATACTCCAGCTGATTATACAGGATAGAGGCGTCAACATTACAAAGCCATTCTTGTTTTCCGGATTTTGTCATACGGACAGGTCTCGCCCATGAGCCAAGTTGTGGCACGTTACCGCACACAGCTAAATACTGGTCCTTTCTGAGCCGCGGCTCGACAACCCTAAGCTGAAGGGTCTCCTGGTAGCACGTTGACGCAGGTGAGTCCTCATGATATCCTACACCCTCAGTATATGCGGACGAGAACAACGGGAGGTCATCAGGTATCGGGCGCCAATAGTCATTGATAAGGTAGGATTCCGTTGAGTTGTCAATGCTTATACGATGGGGAGATAGACTCCACTCCGTCCACACCAACTCATCATTGCGATACATGGCGTACTTATACTCCACAGACACGTACGAGCCGGCGTTAAAGGTAATCTCGCTATCCCATGTCTTGCCGTCAAAAGTCTCCATCGGACAAACGACGTTCTTTTGTATTACACCATCTTTATTTATGAATTCCACATGAACCCTGAGATCTTCTCCCCACTTCGTGTTATACTCTATACTGAAATGTATTTTCATAATATTTCCGGACTTGTATTTAGCATAATGCAAATATAGTTTTTTTCGTTGAAAAGACTCATGCGGACCGTCTTTTTTTCCATGCTTTACAGTCATAACTATATAAAGACGACAACTGCCTGGCAGATTATTTCTGCCAGGCAGTTGTCAACACTTCATCCTCTTATTATATTGGCATGGTTACCTTCTTCAACCACACCTTATGTTCTTCGTCCAATCTCGGCTCGAGACGTTCATACACGTTCCGCTGATATTTGTTAAACCAGCTCTTCTCATCATCTGTGAGCATATCGACAATTATCGCGTCAGTAAGCACTGGGCAGAGAGTAAGATGCTCGAATGTGTAATACGGTCCAAAGGTTAATCCACAAGCTTCGTCCGCCTCGCACTTGTCCGATGCGTTGTCTAACGCTTTGCCGTCCTTGTCTAAGAACGAGGCGTTGACGACGAGCATCGTGTTCTCATGTCTCACGCCATGACTTCCCTCAATGTATATTCCAGGCTCATCAGTGATAATCATACCAGGTAGTAACGGAGTAGGTCTCCACTGCATTCTGAACTGATGAAGGTCTATCGCCTCATGTACAGACATGAACTGCCCGACGCCATGACCTGTTCCATGAAGATAGTTAATGCCGAACTTCCACATAGGCTCACGCGCCAAGGTGTCAAGCTGAGTACCGCACGTTCCTTTGGGGAACACCGCTCTACCGAGGTTTATCCACCCCTTGAGAACAAGAGTATAGTCACGTCTCATCTCCCAAGTGAGGTCACCTAACGGAATTGTTCGCGTGATGTCCGTCGTTCCGTCAAGGTATTGAGCTCCCGAGTCAATTAGCAAAAGACCTTTTGGGAAGACTGGTATGTCTGTCTCACTTGTCGGCTCGTAGTGAACGATAGCGCCGTGGTGAGCGTAACCCATTATACTCTCGAAGCTGACTCCCATGAACAATGGCTGTTCGGCGCGGCACTCTTCCAGTTTCCTCGACAAGGACAGCTCTGTCTGCCCACCTTTCGGGACATTCTCAAGCGTCCACTTTATCCACTTGACCATGGCCACGCCATCCTTCTCCATGGCATTACGGAACCCTTTGATCTCCGTCTCATTCTTATATATAAGCATCCGTTCTATCGGAGACTCGCGGAACACAGGATGTTGAAGGACGGAATATGTGGCGTAGTTGGTCTTGTCACGTTGACACAAAACTGGTGATGTCAATGACGCCAATGCCTCCAAGACTTTGTCGTAGTCAAGTATCGTGACACCCTCATCGGAAAGGTAGCTTGCCACCTCGCCCGTCACCTTGTCTTTCTTGACGAATAAAGTGACAGTGTCAGATGTCAAGAGAAGGTATGAGACAAAGAAAGGTGTATAGAGTATATCGTCACAACGCAGATTCAGCGTCCATGCAATCTCTTCTAAAGAACTCACAAACAGTGCGCTGCCACCTATCCTCTCCCTTATCCTCGCGATCTTATGAGAAGCACTCTCACCAGTGTATTTCAATTCCTGTATAAACAGCTTTCCATCCGGCAACTGTGGCCTGTCAGTCCAAATCTCACTATAAGGATCCACGTCAGTTCTGAGCGAGAGACCATATTCCGCCAACTCGTTCCTCAGCTCTTCAACAGCTTCAACAGTATTCACCCAACCGTCCACTGCCACCGTGGCTGACTTAGGTAGAGCAGCACCGAGCCATTCGGTGACAGACGGAGTACCATCTATCTTCTCTTTGTTAAGGACATATTCTGTTCCCGACAATTGCTGTTCCGCCTGCAGGAAATACCTGGAGTCCGTCCACAGCGCCGCCTTGTTGCTCGTCACCACTGCCGTTCCCGCACTTCCCGAGAATCCGGATATCCATCGTCTTGACTTCCATCTCTCAGGGACATACTCTCCGGAATGAGGGTCTGTACTTGGTGTGACGAATGCGTCAATCCCCTTCTCTCTCATTAACAGACGTAACTGAGAAACACGCTCAGTAACCACATTTTTCATAATATACCAATTTATTTTGATTGTCTAAAGAACAATATACGTTTACAATACACTACGATAACGATATACCCGATCAGAGGTATAATAAAAGGTATCACAAAAGATCCAGTGCTGTCCGCCACATACGCCATTAGCAGAAAGACACATCCTCCTAACGGCGTCATCATCAGCACAGACGAAGCAGACTTGGTAAGTTTGCCCATACCCTTGAGAGTAAGAGCAAAGATTGTCGGGAACATTATCGCCTCACAGAAATAATTCAGCATGAGGAAGACTACAGGAATGTAGCGAGACAGTGACTCCGTCTCTCCCTTCTCTGAGACAGACGTGGTGATAACGCAGATGATACTTACAACGCTACCTATAGCACAATAATACAGCACTTTCTCAGAAGGAACAGTCCTCATTACCCAACTGCCGAAGAACCTTCCGGTCATGAAAATAAAGAGTGAGAAAGACAATATATAAGAAGCGGTATCAGAGTTCATCCACCCCATACCCGTTGTGAAATTGACGAAGTAACTGTTGATGCTTATCTCACTTACCTCATACGAGAAGAGCGCAAAAAGTCCGAACATGAACTTACGACTTCTCAAAAGGCTCATGATATTACTCAAGCCAGAATCGTCAGAAAACTCGAACTCCACCTCTTTTGTCACGCCTTTAGAGTCTCTGTTAATCTCCGGCAGGTCACAAAACATGAATATTATCGCAACTAATATTACTATAAACCCCATAATGGTATAAGGGAAAGACACATCCTCTGAATTTCCTCCGAAGAGGAAAGCTCCCATGATGAGAGGAGCCAGGCTGCTTCCAAGTCCATTAAAGGACTGTGACAGGTTCAGCCTTGACGTAGATGTCTCTTCGCTACCCAATTCTGTCACATACGGATTTGCTGAAGTCTCAAGGAACGCCAAACCGCAAGCAATGATAAAGAGACAGATGAGGAAAGCCTCCAGCGTGTTAATGACGACACACGGAATAAATAAAAAGGAGCCGAAGGCAAACAACAACAAGCCGAATACCACCCCCGAACGATAGCCGAACCTGTTGATAAACAGCCCGGCGGGTATAGCCATGAGGAAATACCCGAGATAAGTCACCACCTGTACAAACGCGGACTCTGTGATGCTAATGGACAGAGAATCCTGAAAGTGTTTATTGAGTACGTCGAGAATAGCTCTCGCAAATCCCCACACAAAAAACAGCGAAGTTATCAGTATAAAAGGTACTATGTGTCTTTTATCTGTTATTGACCTTGGTGATATCACTCTCATAATAATTATTCCCGGAAACGTCAATTATTATTATTATTATTTGCCTTCTCAGCCTGCATGCGCTCTTTCATCTCCCTCTTAAGCTTCTTACGCAGATTATTCTTTGCCGTGATAGACATCTTCTTAGGTTTTTCGTACGTATCCTTATGGCTTACAGGAACCAATACAATACGTTCCCTACTCTTATACTTATCCGCTTTTGTCTGCTGAGACATGATTGCATTATCCATGTCGAACTCTCCGAACTTGATTTCCGTGAAGTCAAAGATATCGTCGCTCGAATTCTCGAAGTCATGATAATTAGGTTCTGGCATGACAGGTATCGCCGTGATGTAAGTGTTATTTATCAGCCTCTTCACGTCGAGGTTACGTGTGAGATCGCTACCTTCGTACATCCCTTGCACAGCCTCACTCTCATTACCGTACCTGTCGACTGCAGTCACAGCGAAATACTTTTTAGTGGCTGTGAGGTTCTCAATGACAAGCGAAGTGCTCATCACACGTCCGCAGATAAGATTCTCAGAGTTCTTAGTGTCAACAGGGTATGTTCTTGACCCGTACACGTTATACGTCACATAGTTATGAGGAGAAGACGGTATCGCCATCGTTGACGGAGCATAATCGGTAGACTTCTCCCAATGTATTCTCTCCGCCGTAAATCTCAAGTCTGTAGGCTTAGACGGAGCTATAGTGTCCTGTTGCCATATCATTCGCGGAGTCAAGGCAGGATACATATACAGCTCATCATGGCAGCAGTCATACAATCCCGCAACATCTCTCGTGAGAAAATCGCTTCTGAAAATCGCCTGGCCTCCGAGTCTTGCTCTTCTTGACTCAAAAAACTCAGCCCTGACGTCATTAATCTCCCAGTTTCCCTCCTTTGGGTCAAGGAAATACACGCCAAGTCCCGGACAGACAAGTCGTCCTCCACAATTCTGAGCCCAGTCATACATGAACGGGAAGAAATTACCATTCTTGAAATACATCATCGGGAACAAAATATCCTGGATACCTTCTTTCAGCCACTTCACAGGGTCCTGGTACACAGCGTCCAGACAATTCCAGCCTGAGGCGTCATGTCCAGTCAGCGACCTGTATTTACCCACCGGACTGCTGCTGAGTTTCACCCATGGCTTAACAGCCTTGACCCTGTCGTGCACCTTTCTCACGATGCGAGTGATATTATCACGTTTCCATTCGGCAACGCTCTTACTAGTCTTTTGTTTGTCATAAAACTCATTATCGGAGAAGTTGTATGTCTTTTCCGGATAACGTATATAATCGAGGCTAATACCATCCACATCATATTTCTCTGCTATCTCTCGGCAGATGCTAGCGATGTAATCCGCCGTCGCCGGGTTACCAGGCATCATGAAGTAGTCTCCTCCAGCCTTTTTGCACAGGTCAGGACGTCTCATCGTCACCGAACCTTCACCATATTGCCTCTGGCGTCCTTCCTTATCTACGGGTATAGAAACCACCCATGCGTGACACTCCATACCTCTTGCGTGACACTCGTCAATACAGAATTTAAGAGGGTCGTATCCGGGGTCAATACCAGGTTTTCCAGTAAGACACTCATCCCACGGCTCATACTTTGATGGGTACAACACAGTACCCCTCAAACGAGTCTGAAACAACACCGTATTAATATGCACATATTGAAGATTGTCAAGTATCTCACGCAACTCATTCTTTTGTTTCTCAATACTTTTCTGGTCGATAGCCTTAGTCCTTGGCCAGTCAAGTCCAAGATAAGTGGTAAGCCATACAGCACGTATCTCGTGAAGAGGTTGCTTATTATCATAAGAGAAAATGCTTTGCTGAGCATTTGAATTCAACACACTAAGGAGCAACATTACAAAACAAAAAGTTCGCATGCGGGTATTATTCATTTTTATAAGTTAATTTGTTTGCAAAGGTAACAAATAATTACTAATTTTGCCGCAAAATACACATATTTAATTTAATTTATATCTTATAATCATCAAAACGCAAGTATTTTAATAATTATAAAATCGTCGGACAATGTACACTTTTCTCATGTCAGTCCTGCTATTGTTAGTGGGATATTTCATTTACGGAACAATTGTAGATAAGATTTTCGGGGCAGACCCAAGCAGAAAAACACCATGTTACTCGTCAGGCGATGGCGTTGACTACATTCCAATGCCCACTTGGAAGGTTTTCCTTATTCAATTTCTCAACATAGCCGGCACTGGTCCAATCTTCGGAGCCATTCAAGGTTTCCTGTTCGGTCCGTCAGCGTATATCTGGATTGTGTTGGGCTGTATATTCGGCGGTGCAGTACATGATTTTCTGTCCGGCATGATCAGCATCAGGAAAAACGGCGCCAGTCTTCCAGAGATTGTCGGTGATGAGCTCGGCGGTTTAGCCCGTCTGTCTATGCGCGTTTTGTCACTCATACTCATGATACTCGTGGGAGCAGTATTCGTGACCACACCTGCGGGCCTGATCGCAAACATTATAGACAACGGCTCGATCCTCAGCAACCCGACCTTCTGGGTGTTCCTCATATTCCTATACTACATCTTAGCCACGCTTCTTCCTATCGACAAGCTCATTGGAAAGATCTATCCGATATTCGGCGTCGCATTATTGATGATGGCAGTGGGTGTAGCCTATGGTATATTCACCACAAACGGTTCAATGCCGGAGATAACAGAGGCATTCTCCAACCATCACCCTCACAGCTCCATACCGATCTTCCCGGGATTATGTATAACCATAGCATGCGGAGCCGTCAGCGGATTCCATGCCACCCAGTCACCGATGATGGCACGATGCATCAAGAACGAGAAATACGGAAAGCCTATATTCTACGGAGCGATGATCACCGAGGGATTTGTGGCGCTCATCTGGGCCGCCGCCTCAATCAAGTTCGCAGACTCATTCGACGTCAGCCAGTTCAACATGTCAGACAGCGCCACACCATACGAGAAACTGTGGGCAATCATGACCAATGGCGGCACGACAAACCCGAACCCAGCCATCATAGTTAATAAGATATGTTCCACATGGCTTGGCACTGTAGGAGCCGTTCTCGCCATCTTAGGTGTGGTGGCAGCGCCAATCACAAGCGGTGACACAGCCTTCCGCTCAGCGCGTCTCATCGCTTCCGACTTCACACATTACAGTCAGGACAAGATATACAAGAGAGTCTTACTCTCTCTGCCGATATTCGTCATAGCGGGCACACTGATGTTCGTGAAGTTTGACATTTTATGGAGATACTTCGCATGGTTCAACCAGACACTGTCCATCTTCACACTCTGGTCAGCGTCCGTGTGGATGTACAAGCACTGCAGACAATATGAAGGTGCGAGACGTTACGGATACATCATCCCTGTAATCCCTGCGATATGGATGACGTCGGTATGCTCCACATACATACTGATAGCCCCAGAAGGATTAGAATTACCACACAGCATAAGCTATGCCATAGGAATCGGCGTCACATTAATAACATTTGCAGGATTTATTTACTGGACACTAAACTACAACAAAAAAACTGAATAATGAAAAAGTACAATTGGGTACCTCTTGCGTTCTTCGTTACAGGATGCGCATTCTATATTTATTATGGTATAACATGGAACGCGTGGATGGACAACTTATATAAGTTGGTCATTTATGCCTTCATACTCGTAGCCTTACACTGGGCACTAAAGAAAAAGGAGGAATACAAGAATACAGACAACAATGGTCTGTGAAGAACAAGGATAAACAAAAAGACAATGAAGAAATCACTTATTTTTCTAATTACATTTTTATGCTGTCTGTCCATGTCAGCGCAATTTGAGAAGGGCAAGAAATATCTCGGAGCTAATCTTAACGGCTTAGATCTCTCTTTTAACAACAAGACGGATATGTCGTTCGATGTCGGCGCCAATGCCGGATACATGATAGAGAAAGACCTTCTCCTTTTAGGCACGTTCGATGTCAACTACTACGATTCAGACATACAATATTTCAGATTAGGGGGAAAACTACGTTATTTCTTCGATAATTGCGGAATATTTGTGGGCGCCGGAGCCAATTTCATCTCCAATCACAACTTATATGATGACTTTCAGGTGACGGCAGAATTAGGTTACTGCTACTTTTTGAACAGAAATCTGACTATTGAGCCAAGCATAAGATATGACCTTGGTTTCTCTGAGTCAGGAAGGACATTAGGATTCGCAATTGAACTCGGTTGTTTTTTTTAAATAAATTTATCATGTTATCAGTAGAAGAATTAAACGACAAACTTATAGACCTCGCTTTTTCAGAGGACATCGGTGACGGAGACCATACCACACTTTGCTGCATCCCGGCAGACGCTGTTGGCGAAAGCAAATTGTTGATCAAAGAGGAAGGAATCTTCGCAGGCGTGGAAATTGCCAAGCAAGTGTTCAACCGTTTCGACCCGACATTAGAAGTTGAGGTATACATCAACGACGGCGCTCACGTGAAGCCGGGAGACATCGTGATGTCAGTGAAAGGCAAGGAGCAGAGTCTGTTACAGACAGAGAGACTCATGCTGAACATACTGCAGCGTATGTCCGGCATTGCCACAATGACACACAAATACCAACAGGCGCTCATCGACGCCGGCACTAAGACACGTGTGCTCGACACAAGAAAGACCACTCCTGGAATGCGTATGCTTGAGAAGGAGGCTGTGAAGATCGGAGGAGGCATGAATCATCGTATCGGACTGTTCGATATGATTCTGCTCAAGGACAACCACATCGACTTCTGCGGCGGTGTGCATAACGCCATCTCAAGAGCAAAGCAGTACTGCAAAGACCACAATAAGGACTTGAAGATCGAGTGTGAGGTACGCAACTGGAAAGAACTGGACGAGGCTCTCGCTGAAGGTTGCGACCGTATTATGTTTGACAACTTCACTCCGGAAGACACGGAGAAGGCCGTAAAAATTGTCAACGGAAGAGCTGAGACAGAGTCAAGCGGCGGCATAACTTTTGACACTATGATTCCATACGCAAAAGCAGGCGTCGACTTCATCTCATTCGGAGCATTGACACATTCCGTGAAGGGACTTGACATGAGCTTCAAGGCTGCTGGAAGTGACAAGCTGATTATCAAGTGACACGATTACTTTCCGTATGTCTTATCAACACACATCATTGACACTCACCCCGTGGCCATCACGACATGACGTGAAGTGTACATATATGTAATGTGTATCCATAAGACATACGGAACAGATATCACACACATAAATCAGACACAAACATTGACTACCAGTAACACCAAAATATTATTATCGTATTTGATTGGCATACCAAAGAAACACAATGCGTTACACGACATGATGTGTTTCTTGTTTTTTATAGTATTAGGCAACCTATCCACCAATGCACAATCCGACACATCCAGAGTGTATCGTAACCTGGTACTCATGGACAGTATCTTAACAGAAAAATATAATAATGTAAACATTGACACGAACTATATCCAAAGGCCGTCAGAGAGATTCACGCTGAAGGCGCGTGTCAACATATCTGGTGCGTCCATCGAGACACTCGGACAGTTGAGTGGAGACATTTTCCACACCAAAGCGGAGGCGGACATAAAAAACACGCTTAGCATAGCCGCCACCTACCGGGGTATCACCCTCGGAGCTGCTATAAATCCTGCACTCATAGCAGGCAGATACAAAGACTACGAGCTGAACATCAACTCCTACGGCAACCGTTTCGGCGGTGAGGTGATATACCAGAGAGCCAAAAACTTCAAAGGATATATCGAGATGAACGACAGCTACATCACGGACCTCCCAAATGACATACTTACTGTTCAGACGCTGAATCTGAACGGCTACTACGTCCTCAACTATAAACGGTTCTCTTATCCTGCGGCATTCACACAGTCATACATACAACGGAAGTCTGCGGGAAGCGTGATGATTGGAGCGTCACTTCACGCACAAGACATAAAGAATGTCACGGAGAAACTGGACAACACGTTAGCCATACACCTCAAAACAGTAAACGTGGGCATCGGTTGCGGATATGGTTACAACTTCGTACTCAGACACAACTGGCTCTTACATATATCTTCCCTACCCACATTCATCGTCTACGGCTACAGACGAATGTACATAGATAACGAACGACAGACCATGGACTATAGTTTTCCGGAGGTCATCATCACAGCAAGAGGTGCCGTGGTGCACTCATGGAAAAAATATTTCATGGGAGCGACAATTGTGTACAACTACTCAAAGACGGGACAACAAGAACGTCTAGAGATCAATAACACAAAATGGAGAATCAGGACGTTCTTGGGAATAAGGCTCTGAGAGCCACAAGCCCCTTATCGTGATTGTAAACACACCTCACGATTTTCCGAAACGATTACCACTCATCACTGATACTTTAGTAAAAAACCGACCTGTCATAATCGAGTTATAACAGTGAGAAATACACCTACCGCCATAACAATGAGACTCTTACGCAAGCACAAAACAATGAGACGCACCAATATTTACAGGTGATTTCACCAACCAGGACACCCTATGAGCGAGGTGAAATCAAAAAGAATGAAAAACAACAAAAAGTTCATTCCATTTCGCACATTTTTCATTGTCCGTTTTTCCCACAAAATACCTTGACGTGTGTTCACGGAAAAATGACTTACAGTTTTTTCTCATGTCTTATTCAACGTCTGAAATGCTTAGGTTAGGACGTTGAAAAGTTCAGGTTAGGATTTTAAAAAATTCAGACCTGCGTATAAACTGTATCATAACCTGAGAATTTCAAAAAAGACATATTAAGTTTTTAGATACCTTGGTTTCGAAATATCAGCAAGTTAACCTATTTATACTCAAAAAGTAAGCATGGGAAATTTCGTCACTCCATAATTTGTCCATTAATCCACTATTATCAATTGACACAAAGCACGTGAGAGGATACGTTATAATGTGTTGAAACTATAGAAATAATAGAGCGGATTAAAAAACATAATGATAAAAAGAAGAAAAGAAAACAAGAAGAATGTCAGTGACACGCCACGTAAGGAACAATTATATTCATTACAAATCTGATAAAGTCTTGGAATTATGCGTAATAAATGTTAACTTTGCGTTATCATCTTAATATAAACTCCATGAGACATCTGTATATTCTGATTATATTGTTTTCTTTTATCACCGTTCACACTCAAGCTCAGGACATGAACTCCGCTCTTGACGAGCTTGACAAAGTGATAAGACAAAAGGAAAAATACAGAAAAATGATTCTCAATAAAGCGGACAGCATCACTTCGCTCTTAACCAAGGCGGACAGGAAAGACAGCATTGACATTTATTGCGAGCTGTACTCGCTCTACAACAACTTCCAGGTTGACTCAGCACTTCACTACGTAAACAAACTATTGTCGTCACCGGAGATACGCTCCGACAACAATAAAAGTCAGCTGTACTCAATCAAGAAAGCCGTCACCTACGGTCTAATGGGTGACTTCTGCTCATCAATGCAGATCGTTGACACCATCGACATCACACACAGCACTCCAGACATAAGACGTGAGTACTTCTACGCGTGCAGAACCATTTATGGATGGAACGCCGAATTTGTGAAGAACAGACATGACAATTACAAACAGCTGGAGAGACTCACTCAGATGTACCGTGACTCCATATTAGAGAACACTGAATACGGAGTGAGCAGGAATATTGTCTTGGCGGACAACTGCATAGTCAACGGCGATGCTGACAGTGCGATAAGCATCTTACTGGAAATACTATCGAAGTCCGTAGCGGAGCAGAAGGTATACGCCTACTATCTCATGTCTCAGAGCTACAAGATTAAGAAAGACCGGGACAAGTATGTCATGTATCTTGCAATGACCGCCATGTCAGACATCAGAAACGGCATCACGGAATACACCGCCCTACCGGAGCTCGCAAACGTGATGTATGAGAGAGGTGACATCACAAGAGCATATAACTATTTGTTTTGCAGTATGGAGGACGCCCATTTCTGTAACGCTTTCCTCAGGACGATAGAGGTCAACAACATCTTCCCGATTATCGACAAGGAATACAAACACCAGGAGGAAAGAAGACAGCTTTTCGAGCACACTCTGCTCACCGGCGTCAGTGTCCTGACCATCATTCTGATCTTCGGAATATTCTACTTGCAAAATCAGATAAAGAAGAAAAACCTGATAAGGAAGAAATTAGCAGACATAAACAACCGTCTGGAAGAGACCAACGCAAAACTGGCGAGCACCAACGGACAACTGGAAAACGCCAATTCAAAACTCCAACATTATAATACACAACTGGCGGAGAGCTATGACCTTCTTGAAAAAGCTAACGGGCAACTCGAGAACACCAACAAGGTTAAAGAGGAATATATCGCACACTACCTCGGCTTGTGCAGGGAATACATGGACACATTCGAGAACTTCAGGAAGTCATTGCTCAAGATGGCTAAAAACAACCAAAGCGGTGAGATGCTGAAGATGTTGAAGTCCGACGCTATCATTGAGGATGAGCAGAAAAAATTCTACGCTGACTTCGACAAGACATTCTTAAACATACATCCGAAATTCATTGAGGAGTTCTATGCTCTCATCGATGAGGAGATGAGAATGCAGATAACGCCTAAGAAAGGCGAGCTGCTGAGCATCGAGCTACGAATCTTCGCTCTGATACGCTTGGGTGTGGAGGACTCAGCCATGATAGCTCACTTCCTTGATTACTCACTACTTACGATATACAATTACAGATCGAGAATAATTAAGAAGTCGCCTTACAGCAAGGAGGAGTTCATGGCAAGACTGATGGCGACTGAGTAAAACACAGTCATCAGAAAGACCCCGTTCAGCAAGCCAGACATTTGCCCTCGACACGGCTCACCCCACCACACTTTCCGGCAAAACAGACAAATAAGAGAGACAAGGTAATTTATTTTCGCAACCACTTTGTCATCTTCCGTATTTTTCATATTTTTGCATAATATTATGCGGAAAATGGTATTTCTTTTTAGGCTCATATACAGATTCATTGACAAGGTAATATACAATATACATCTGTTATGGATGTTTCTCGAAAAACAGCAACTGGGACATTGTGGGAAGAATGTCATCGTACAATACCCCAACAGACTGAATAACAGGATGTATCTTGGCAACGACGTCAATATTTACGGGAACGGCACTTTTCTCATCGGTCCTAAAGGAAAGTTTATAATGAAAGACCATTCCGGAGCATCTCAGAATCTTACTGTCATAACAGGCAACCATGGACATCTGTTGGGCAAATGGAACAAAGACGTAACCATGAGGAGGCTTAACGACACCGAGACCACGGTGACCGTGGAGGAGGACGCTAGAATAGGAGCTAACGTGACTCTTCTGGCCGGAGTGACGGTGGGGAGAGGAAGCAGGGTCGGAGCTGGCTCCGTAGTCACCAAAAGCATCCCGCCGTATGCCGTAGCCGCTGGCAACCCCGCCCGTGTTATACGGTACATTTTCACACCAGAGGAGATAATAGAGCACGAGAAGATACTCTATCAGGAGAACAAACGATTAGATGTAAGTTACATAAAAGAATATCAAACGTCTTACAACTTGAAATGAGTGAATTATCATACAAAATACCATTCAAAGGTCTGTTGCTGATTCTGTTTGAGCTTGGATTTGGCATAAACATAAACCTCATCGGTAATATTTCCGCAAGTGAGATATTTGTATTCTTCTACACTCTAATCTTCTTGCTGAACGACCCCATGCTCCGTGACCGTTCCTTCTCTCATATCGTACTCCTTTATTCCGGCATTCTTTTCTCACAGATTATCTCAGAGTCTGTCGTCAGCACATCGCTGAACGACTCGTTGAAGGGAATATCCATAACGGTGATCTCATTTTGCCATCTTTATTTCCTCATCAACACTCTGAAACGCTCCAAGAAACTACTGCTGTGGGCGTATATCGGAATGGTGCTCAAACCAATGCTGATGGGTACGACATATAACGGAGACGCACTCATGGCCATCCACGGTCAAGACAACGTGTATATGAAGTTCGTGATCGCACCTCTCGTCATCAACGCTCTGATGATTTACAGCTACTTCTACGACAACAGGAAAACAAGTCTTCTGCTTACGGTAACAGGAATATTATTCATGTTGATGGGTGCAAGGTCATTAGGCTCGCTGGCCTTCATCGCCGGAGTCGTCTCCTACTTCATCATATCCGGTCACCTGACTAATTACAAACATGTGTTAGCGTACGGACTCGTGTCGCTGCTCATCATCTACGGAGCATACGCTCTCTACGTTACAAACGTGCTGACGGGACGAATCACGACTGGAAACAGTGGACAGATTTACAGAACGGAGAATCCGTATAACCCAATTAACCTGCTGAGAGTGGGTAGAACAGAGGCGTTTATCGGAGCCATAGCCTTCTCGGACAAACCACTGTGGGGACATGGAGCATGGAAAAAGGACTCTGACTACGGATACAAGTACACGAACATGAAAAGCCAGTACCAGAATCTCGACAGGTCAGCCTACATGGACGAGCTGGATATCATACCATGCCACTCCATCATCATCGGCTTCGGGTGTTATAACGGCATTTTCGCTTTCATATTCGGATCGTTACTGTTTTTATGGTTCCTGAAGATGGGTCTGGTGAATATGTTCGAGAGTAAACGATACGTCATATTGTTAACGTACTTTTTGATTATCCTCTTGTGGCACTCACTGTTCTCTCCACAGTCACACTTCCGACTCACATTGCCTATGTTCATGTCTTTCATATACGTAAACTACCACTCGTACATCAAGAAGAAAAAACGGATTTCTGTCACTCCTCAAGAGTCTGAGGACAAATATGTGCTTGTCAACGAGTATAAGAAAAGACATAGGTTATAACTTAAACTCTCTGTTATGGAAAAAGACATTTTAGTGTTGACAGCAACTCTTGGATTGAGGAAAAGCCTGTGGAGAACCATAGACTCCGTCAGACGTGTGGGAGGTGAACGTGTACGGCACGTAGTTATAGCGCCTTCGTCTCTGATCTGTGACTTGAGAGAGCAATACCCTGACACGGAGTTCGTGGCGGAGCCGGAAGAGTCAAAGGGGATATATGCGGCCTTGAACTTCGGTTTTCAGAAATACGGCAATGAATACCGATATCTCACATATCTGAATGATGACGACTTCTGGCTTGACGACTTCAAGGAAATAATTGACGAGACGACTGACGGCTCTCACGACATCATTTACGGAAAGACACGGTTCGTCAACAGATATGGTGTGAAAATCGACAGTCAGACATGCTCCGGCAAGTTTGAGGATTTCACAAAACTGTTGCAATGCGGAATAATACTGATGACTCAACAGGCTGCCATACTCAGAACTAAGACGTTTTTCGACAACGGCTGCTTCGACGAGTCTTATAAACTATGCGCTGACACTAAACTGTGGGCACTTCTCTCACGGAAAAACGTGAAGCATAAATACATCGGGAAGGAAGTGGCGGCATACACTATAGACAAGGGACATCAACTGTCATCGGACCATCAACTGCAAGAGAACGAACACAGACGCATTCTTAGTGAGCTGGCTCTCGGCAAACGCAGTGTCAGCCTCACCAGTCTGAGGTTCCGACTGAGTAATATATTGACTTACGCTAAACGAATGCTTGGTCTGAAAGGTTACAGGCATGAACCCGTCACCAACAGAGTGACGCAAGCGATGATTGTACTCCTACCCTGGAGAATAAGGAGATATGTGCTAAACAAATATCTTCTCTACGACTTGTCACCGACATCACACATCGGAGTTTCATTCATCTACCCGAAGTTTCTCAAGATGGATGACGGAGCAAGTATAGGTAATCTGAATGTGGCTATCAACCTCGACGCCGTGATTATGGGAAAGAACTGCATCATCAACAGATGCAACTGGATTACGGGATTCCCTACGGGAACGGACTCTCCGCACTTCGCTCACGACAAGCACAGACGCTCTGAACTGATCATGGGCGATGAGAGCTCAATAACAAAAAGCCATCACATCGATTGCACTAACACTGTGGAGATGGGTGAGTTCGCCGCTATAGGCGGATATAACTCACAAATACTCACACATTCCGTGGACATGTACGAGTGCAGGCAAGACAGCAAACCTATTACAATCGGCAAATACAGCCTTGTCGCCACACGCTCAATCATCACTGGAGGCGCGCAACTGCCCGCTTACTCCGTACTATGCGCAGGAGCTTACCTGGGCAAGAAGCTGGAACAGGAATGGATGATGTACGGCGGTGTGCCCGCAAAGCCTATAAAGGAGATACCAAAAAGCGCTAAAAGATTCAGCAGGAAACAAGGATATATTTATTAACTCACTGAAATGGTAGTCTTACACTATATCCCATCAATCGACGTAACGTCCGGAGGACTGGGCTCATACATGCAGATTATGACACCAGAGCTCGGGAAGTTGGTCGATTTGCACGTGGCCACACACCACACGGAATGTGAGCTGCCATTAGGAAACTGCACACTGCATTACATATCAGGAACAGGAATCAACGTGAGCGGTAAGGTGAGAAATGAAGTCTGCGAACTGATTAAAAACGTAAAACCCGACATCATACATATAAACTGCTGCTGGACTCCATTGTGCGCCTACTTCACGATGTGGACAAAGGAGCTATGCAGAAATTTATGCGTTAAGATTCCTGTCGTGTACGCACCGCACGGTATGCTGGAACCTTGGATTATCTCACACAATTACTGGACAAGGAAACTGCCCGCCACACTACTCTACCAGAAAAAAGCCCTGACCTGCGCTGACTTGATACACTCCACGGCAGACTCGGAGATGTCCAACCTCGCTGCACTCGGATGGAACAAGAATATCGTCGTCATACCTAACAGCGTAGACACTAAGTCCATAAAGATAAAAACTGACTGGACAAAAAAGAAAAAGATACTGTTTCTCTCACGCGTTCATCAGAAGAAAGGTATCAATTTCATCATCGAGGCAGCCTGTCAACTCAAGAAGGAACTGGATGGATACACAATCAGTATCATCGGACCGGGCGAGGAGAGATACTGCAATTACCTCAAATCTCTCACGGAGAAATACGCGGTTGAGGACATCGTACACATAGAAGGACCGGTATTCGGAGAAGACAAGTTCACCTTGTTCAGAAACTCAGACCTCTTCTTGTTGCCTACACACTCGGAGAACTTCGGAATCGTAGTGGCTGAGTCGCTGGCATGCGGCACGCCCGTCATAACCACAAAAGGCACACCATGGAAAGAGCTACAGTCAGAGAGATGCGGTTGGTGGATTGAGATCGGCACGGAGCCTCTCGTCAACGCACTGAGGGACTACCTGCGAAAAACAGATGACGAAATGAGAGAGATGGGTCTCAGGGGCAGAAAAGTCATAGAAGACAAGTACTCCTGCGAAAGCATCGCCGCCAAGTTGTATGATGCATACAAAGAGCTGACGAATACCCCGCTCACGGTACTGCATTACATACCACGCATAGACAAGATGTCAGGTGGTCTGGGTACATATATGCAGCACCTGTCTGAAGAGCTCGGGAAGAAGTGCGACCTGCACATACTGACACACTACGACAAAGACAACCTGCACCTCGTGAACTGCGACATCAACTATCTCAGTTCCATGTGGCCGACTCCTAAAGTGAGAAAGGAGTTCAACAACATCTTAGACAAGGTGAGGCCTGACATTGTGCACGTCAACACGTGCTGGCTCCCGCTGAGTGCCTATTCCGTCATCTGGGCTAAAGAAAAAGGCTATAAGGTCATACTGACTCCTCACGGCATGCTCGACACACTCATAATACGGCATAACTACTGGACACGTAAGATGCCGGCTATTCTCTACTACCAAAGAAAGGCGGTAAGGTCTGCCGACGTCATTCACACCACGTCAAAAAGAGAACAGCGCATCCTACATTCTATTGGATGGAACGAGAACATCGAGATTATACCTAACGGTGTAAACACGAAAGACATATCACTGAATACGGACAGGCACAAAAAGAGATTCATACTCTATCTCGGAAGAATACATCCGCAAAAAGGCATAAGACATCTCATCGAGGCATCCGCAATGATTAAGGACGAACTGAATAGAAACGGATATCACATCGTTATCGCCGGAATGGGAGACGAGAACTACATCAGCAAGCTGAAGGACTTGAGTAAGAAGATGGACGTCTCCGAACTGATTGACTTTGAGGGGCCGGTGTTTGGGAGCACGAAATGGTCCCTGTTCCGTGAGGCTTCCCTATTCGTCCTTCCATCCTACTCAGAGAGTTTCGGCATTGTGGTGGCAGAGGCTCTCATGAGCAAGACACCCGTGATAACCACGCAAGGCACACCGTGGGAAGAGATAGACGGCTCACCCGCATTGTCGAAAGAAGATGAATATGGCAGATGCGGCTGGTGGATAGAGCGTGGCACAAAACCGCTTGCCAAAGCGTTACTCAACTTCCTACACACCAACCCTGACGTGCTGAGACGATACGGGGAGAACGGTGTGAAGCTCATCTCCGAGAAATACGATTGTGACAAGATTGTCAACCAGTTCATGAGTCTATATAAAAAAACAATAATATGGTAGACAGGAAAATGACACAGAAAATTAAGCTTTCCACTTTCTCGACGAATGGATATGACAAAGGGGCGAGACAATATAAGATAATATTATGGTATTTCGTTAACGCTCTGGTGGTCAGGGCGGCCTGGAATCCGTTCATGAGCATAAAGATTTTGCTCCTGCGTCTTTTCGGGGCAAAAATCGGCAAGGGATGTGTGATCAAAAATGAGGTAAGGGTAAAGTCGCCATGGTACCTCACCATTGGAGATTATGTATGGCTCGGAGAGTCGTGCTGGATAGACAACCTTGACCGTGTCGAGATCGGCAACAATGTCTGCATAAGCCAAGGAGCCATGTTACAGACCGGCAGTCACGACTACACAAAAACAGACTTCAGATACCGTAACTCACCCGTCATCATTCGCGACGGCGCCTGGATCGGTGCAAGGTCCGTCGTCTGCCCTGGAGTCACCGTCGGGGAAAACGCCGTGCTGACAGCAGGCAGCGTGGCTACACATGACCTGGCGGGCAACGCCATCTACCAAGGCAATCCCGCTGAAAAGAAAAGAGAAAGAATAATAACGGAACAATAAGTGAAACACACGATGCAAACCTTGTTTTTCGAGCTCATACAGGTGTCCATAGGAAAAAGAGACCATCTCTCACGCATTCCTTCCGAAGAGGAATGGAAAGAGATGTACAGGCTGGCGAACACCCAAGGCATACCCGCTATACTGTTTGGAGGCGTGAAGACTCTACCCAAGGAACAGTTACCTGTGTCCGACATCATTGCCGACTGGATGACGCTGTGCGAGAAGATTGAGGCAGTGCACGAAAAACAGACACGCCTTGCGTCTTTCGCCACTAAGACATTCATGTCTCACGGCTTCCGTACTATAATATTAAAAGGTATATCCCTCGACCGTTATTATCCGAAAGCCTCACTCAGGTACGGAAGTGACATAGACATCTGGATTGACGGGGACAGAAACAAAGTGATAGACTACATATCGTCAGTAAAGCGACCGAGGAGCATCCTATACCACCACTGTGACTTCTCCATTATCCCCGACATGAACATGGAAGTGCACTTCACGCCTTCATTCCTTGCTAACCCTATACATAACAGACGTTTCCAAAGATGGGCGAGAAAGAATGAAGAGCGTCTGCTCAGCAACCATGACTACACGAGAGACGGTTATAACACACCCGACACGAGCTTTAACCTGCCGTATCTCATGACACATCTGTTCAGACACATGTTAGACGAGGAATTGGAGCTAAAGCCATTCCTCGACATCTATTACATCCTCACCACTGAAACGCTGAATGAAAAAGACAAACACAGTTACATGAGTGAACTGAGAGAATTTGGCCTTGACAGATTCACTGCGGGAGTGATGTACGCGCTCGGCGTGGCTTGCGGACTGGACACATCCCTTATGCTATGTGAGCCAGACAAGAAAACAGGAGAGGCCATCTTACAAGAGATATTCAAGGAAGAGAGCGACAAAGGCATTCTGACTAAAAATAAGTCAGACGGCAATCATATAAGACGATTCTTAAAAAGAGAATACAAACTCATGCGTTTCTTCCGTTTCTATCCTTCAGAAATCGTGTGGACACCGTACTGGACCATAAAGATATTCCTGATGATCCATTGGAGAAAACAATGAGAGCGCCATTCCCGCAACTAAGGAATGAGGAAACGCCCCTCACAAAAATCGTCTATCGGAACATCAATCAGACAATGATGACTCTCGGAAAAGTCAATCAGCTCCTTGAAAACGCTGTTCTCAGACAGCAGAGACACATTACCAAACATGAAGAGATGCCGTCTGGCTCGTGTCATGGCGACATTCAGCTTCCTGTCAATTACCTTTCCCCTCTCCTCAAAAGTGTTGTTGATGAGAAAATTCATCTGATACCTATGGTTGACCGTGAAGCCATATAGTATATAATCCCTCTGACTACCCTGAAAACGCTCCACGGTATCAATGGTTATTCCGTTCAGCTCCTCGATGCCAAACATGTCGATTGCGTTCCTTACCAATGAGATCTGATTACGGTAAGGCACGATGACGCCAACCGTCTTGTTGACATCGAAGGCCCCTTTCTCCATCTCAAAGACACGCCTGACCATCGATGCTATCATCTTAGCCTCGTTCGGATTGACCTTGCCGGTCAACGTCTCCTCACAAGGCGGCGTACAGATGAAAGCCATATTCCTTGTCTTCAGCAACACATCGATGGAGTTATCGGACTCATAACTTTCTGGAAGAACGATATCCTGATGCGGAATGACTGGCGAGCCAATAATCTCAAGCCTGTTGTCGTAGAACGCCATGTTAGGGAATGACGCTATTTGCTCATGCATACGTCCCTGACGAGTGAGCATATACACGAAACGGTTATCATACGTGCCATCCTCAAGAGTCAGTCTCTTGATTTGTCTCTCAAAAAATGAGAGTCTGCAATCCGTGAGATTAATATTGATAAGCTCAGGCTCTGTGACGGCTGACTGTGACATGTTCTGCAGCACGACGGCGGGAAGCTGCTTATGGTCACCGATGAGCACTATCCGTCCTATGGAGTTCTCATCGCCATAACGAGCGGACAACAGACCGATGAGATGAGGTTCCAGAATCTGTGAGGCCTCATCAATAATGGCAAGACTGAACTTCTTTATTCCGAGTAAGTGTATATTACTGTTCACCGACGCCGTGGTGCCGCAGAAAACTCTGACAGACTCTATCACGCCACGTACCTCTGAGGCTTTCTTACACTCGGCAAGCCTCTCACTCAGGAAACAAGACTTGAACTCGTCAGATGCCGACATGGAATTTCCTATCCTCACAAAATCTATACAGTCCGTCTTCAGCTTACCACATATCTCATCCACAGCCCTGTTGGTATACGAGAGAAGAAGAACATTGCTACCCTCCTCCAGTAATTCCTCCCTGAGAATATTCAACAAACCGAACGATGTCTTACCCGTTCCCGGAGGTCCTATTACCATAAACATATCCTTGGCGCGTTTTGAGTGACTCACGAGGTCATCAAACTCTCCGTATTCTCCATTAAGAGTCGCTGACGAGTCGTAGGCTAACGGACGAGTGCCAAGTATCATATCCTTACGCTGCTGATTAGAAATGAGGAAACGCTGCATGGACTGGTACAACACAGATGTCGACGACTCGAACAAGTCATGCTCCACAGCCCAAAGCACATCGTCGCCGCAGTTGAACACATGAACGTCCGTCTGACTATTTCTGAGAGCCACCCGCACCGTCTTTGGTGACAGGGACACTATCGACGCTCTGTGCACCATCTGCGCACAGGCATTAGGAATATCGCCCTCATGGTAAGGATAAAGAATGACGATGTCTCCAACGCGGAAGTTTGAGGAGTCAGACGAATACGTGTCATCGATATGTAGCGCGACAGAGTCCACCCCGACCTTACTCACCTCCACATCCGACATGGTCATGCCTAAGAGAATATCGCCAGCGGCAAGCTTATCCTCCAACGTGTTCAGCCAGATTGAAGCGAAGCCATTGTTACCGCCCATGCGGCTTCCCACCTTAGACAACAATTGCTCCGTGGCGATGAAACGTAAGAAACGGAAAAAATAGGCCCTCTCCAGCGGCGTAGCCTTTTGAATAGGCTCCAGCACACTGTTCAGCTCCGGCACTTTCCAGTTGTTCCAGAACTTGTCATTGACAGACGGTCCCCTAAAGTCGCTCGCCTTGACGTTAGCCAATATCTGTATGCCGTCCTTGGCGTATATCATATCACACCAGGTGAGCAAGTTACGTATACGCAAGGCTCTCTGTAACAGCTCTGGAGAGTTAGCCATTCTGACCAACCCGTTCTTATACTTGGAATACAATAAGTAAATCTGCTGTACACCCTTATTGTCGTTGCCGAACTCATAGACATACAACGCGCGGTAGAGAATCAGCTGCACCAGATGTTTCACCTGCGCCGACGGAGTGTCGGCATCCGTGTGTCCCGGCACGAAGGCTCCCTTACCCGACTTCTGCTCCAGTATGACAGCCTTGCCGTCTCTTTCATAGAGGAAGTCCAGACGTCCTTGTATGCCGAGCACCTCGCTGAAGAACGACGGTTCGAGAACGATAGACTCTCTCGGCATCTCTCCTGCCACCTTCGGCAGGTCCTGATGTATCAGCTTATTTATATTCTCTTTTTGAGACCTTGCGTTATCATAGAACTCCCTCACCTTGTCCTGGTATGACATGTCAGGACAAGCCACCATACTGAGGGCATGTGTGTGAAAATACTCATTGACACTATCGGCGAATGACGTCTCCCGCTCATGCACCGTCTCGTCGAGGAACTGTCCCGCAAGATTACCGATATGTATAGGTATCGTAGGCACGTCAATCTTAAGCTTTCCGAGAAGACTGACGTAAGGGCTCTCGATGAGCGCATCGTCGAAGCAGGAGGCAATGGTGGTGATGTTGACGAGATAGTCAGGCTCGAAGATTATCAGCTCAGGCATCAGTACGCCGTCCACAATATGTACCCTGACAAGATTGAGCTGACTGTTCACGCTCACTATCTCATTGAGGTAGCTCCAGTCGGACTTCCCAGAGGCAAGAATGTGTCTGTTGCCCGGTCCGTAACATATCCTCACCTTCTTTCCCAACTGCTCATCCACAGCATTTATGTAATCATGATTCCAAGAAAGGACCATAACTCGAATGAGACTGACGTCATACTCACCTGAGCCGCAGTTCCTCTCCCCTTTCGGGAAGTAACGTCGCAGAGCTTCTGGAACATCCGTCACACCATATACACGGGAAACAAGCTCCCATATTGACTTGAGGTCATAAGGGAAGGAAGTCTCATAGTCAATAGCGGAATCATGCGCCGAAGAGCCTCCTCCCTGAGGGAACAACACACGACGTGTGCTATTCAGCTGCTCCGCCACATCAGGAGTCAGGTCATATTTCCCGACCACATACTCCATCTTCGAGAAGAAACCGGGAAAGACATCGTCCGCGCCGTCCGTCTCCTGCTCCATGAGACAACAGAAGACATGTCTCAGCTTCTCATACCTCTTTCTTATATCAAGCCCGTCAGAACAAGCCTCCGTCAGATGACTGATAAAATCATCCGCGGAGTATACCACCTTTTCCCACATACGTCACTTGATATTACTGGTGTCTATATTCTCCAGGTTCATCAGCTCACGATAAGAGACGTTAAGCATCTGCGGAGTGTACTCAAAGTCCCTGTTCACCGGCCGTCCTTCGTCACTCAGACAATGAGAGAACAGCCAGTCGTATGTCTGACTCATATAGAATATCCTTGCCGGGCGTCCATGGTCAATACCCTTGAGTCGGGTATAGATGAGACGTGAGTCGTCACCCGTCGCCTTTATGGCATTCGCCACTTTGTCGGACTGCGCTATCGGCACAGCCCTGTCTGCCGTTCCATGTATGATCCACAGAGGAAGTCTTGACAGGCCGTCAAGGTTCCTCACACTCGCACCGCCACAGATTGCCATGGCAGCGGCTATCTTATCCGGATATGTGGCGGCAAAGTCAATCGTGCCGTATCCGCCGAGACTCATGCCGTAGACAAAGATACGGGTGGTGTCAACAGGATAATTCTGCTTCGCCCACTCCACAATCTTCCATATCTTCTGCGGATTCCACGCACCGCCCGAGTTCTGCGGGGCAAGGATATAACTGTCTATGCACAATCCCTTCGATATTGCGTTGATAGGTCCATAACGACGCACCTTCTCGAGATTATTACCGCACAGACTCTTACCGTGTAAGAAAATCAGAAGCGGGAAATGAGCGTTTGAATCATGACTACCGCCATCCTCAGGGTCAAGAAACCAGAAATTATAACTTCCGGACACCGTTCCCCGATGAGCCTTAAAGTCGCCACCGGAGTAACAGTTCACACACATCACAAGCGAAAGCAGAATAAGATATATCTTTTGATTCATTATATTCAGTTATTAAACATGTAAACAAACATTCACTTTCATGTGTTCATCATTCTGTCAGCACATAAGAAGAAAAGACACGGCCGTAGGAACCGGTACCGCAAATTTAGCTATTTCTGTCTAATTATTGACATCCTCAGTTTTTTTTCTCTCACGAGCCGACACTAAAGGCTACTCTTGCCGTTTGTGCAAGCTACGGCAAGAGATGCCAAGACATTGCTATTTACACTTAGCTTGCATGAGTACGGTCTGCAATTCTGTTAGGATGCCTTTTATAGCCTTCCGACGTTCATCTCTCCATTCCTTCTGACCGAAAGCGGGGATAGGCTTTTCAAGTTCTTTCTGTATTGCATCAACGACATTCTTTACAAGTGGGTTCGTTTTCAGTACTGGCACAATAAGATCTTCCTCCTTGATGTCCAATGCCGCAGTATATTCTTCCATTTGAGAAATAGTGCCATCCAACTTATCCTTATGCTGCTCCTTGTTTTGTATCTCACCCTCTAATTTGTACTTATGCTCTTCCAGACGTTCATTTAAAGCATGGAGGGATAGATGATTTTCAGATGAATACATCGGATAAGTAGTAACAAAAGAAAAGAACGGTGATGTGCTGACGTGAGGCGGTAATACCACAACAAAGAAAAAAGGTATGTCATGATGACATACCCTATGATATACCTAATTCTCACTGAATGCGTTGACATACAAAAGTATGCCGAGACACCAGTCAAACTATGTGACGTATTAAAACTCAGCAGTCTTTGGTGTGCGTGGGAATGGTATCACGTCACGAATGTTTTGCATTCCGGTAACAAACAGGATGAGACGCTCGAAACCGAGACCAAATCCACCATGAGGACAAGAACCGAACTTTCTTGTGTCGAGGTACCACCACATATCCTTCATAGGAATGTTACGCGCGTTAATCTCACCGATGAGTTTCTCATAGCTCTCCTCACGTACTGACCCACCGATAATCTCACCGATCTGAGGGAACAAGACGTCAGTACCCTGAACAGTCTCCTCCATCTCCTTGCCATCGAACACAGGCTTCTTCTCATCGATCTTCATGTAGAACGCCTTGATAGACTTCGGATAATTAGTCATAATGACAGGTTTCTTGAAGTACTCCTCAACGAGGAAGCGCTCATGCTCAGAAGCGAGGTCGTCACCCCAGTTACATGGGAACTCGAACTTCTTACCATCCTTAATCGCCTGCTGAAGGATCTCGATACCCTTCGTGTATGGCAGTCTGACGAAGTCTTCTTTGATGACGCCTTCGAGACGCTCGATGAGACCCTTATCAATCATCTTATTGAGGAACTCAAGATCATCCTTACAGTTGTCCAAAGCCCACTTAACACAGAACTTTATGAAATCCTCCTCAAGGTCCATGAGGTCGTCCATGTCTATGAAACATACCTCTGGCTCGACCATCCAGAACTCGGCGAGGTGGCGAGGAGTGTTACTGTTCTCAGCGCGGAAAGTAGGTCCGAACGTGTATATCTGTCCGAGAGCCGTAGCGCCAAGCTCACCCTCGAGCTGTCCTGAGACAGTCAGCGAAGTTTGCTTTCCGAAAAAGTCGTCGTCATATATGATAGAGCCGTTCTCATCTTTTTTCAAGTCATAGAGATTCTTAGTAGTGACCTGAAACATCTGACCTGCACCCTCACAGTCGGACGCTGTGATCAGAGGAGTATGGAAGTAGAAATACCCGTGCTGATGGAAGTAAGTGTGAATAGCCATCGCCATGTTATGACGTATACGCATCACGGCACCAAAAGTATTGGTACGCAGACGCATATGTGCATACTGACGCATGTACTCGAACGACTGACCCTTCTTCTGCATAGGATAGTCAGACGGGCACTCTCCAAACAACTCGATTTTAGTGGCCTGAACCTCGACAGCCTGACCGCTACCGATAGACTCCACCATCGTGCCGACTACAGAGATACAAGAGCCAGTAGTGATCTTCTTGAACATGTCAGGGTCAAACTTCTCCACGTCAGCAACCACCTGAACATTATTGATAGTTGATCCGTCATTCAAAGCGATGAAGTTTACTGATTTGCTGCCACGCTTTGTTCTGACCCACCCCATAACAGTAACCTCTGATCCATAATCTTTACGCTGGAGGAGGTCAACAATCTTTACTCTTTTCATTCCTATTATATTTATAGAAGACTATATTATCCGACCGCAAACGACACGATAATAAAGATGTTCTGACTCCCAATTGAGTGGGCAACCAGAACATCATAATAATATAGTCAATGATTACTCAAAACTACCCATATGTAGCATGGCCACCTCCTGCTCAGTGAGGAATCGCCAGTCACCACGTTTCAATCCCTTCTTGGTAAGACCTGCGAACATAACACGGTCAAGCTTGCAAACCTTATAGCCGAGGCTCTCGAAGATACGTCTCACGATACGGTTCTTACCAGAGTGAATCTCGATGCCGACCTGCTTCTTGTCTGTGTCGGAAGCATAAGATATTGCGTCAGCCTTGATGTCACCATCCTCAAGTGTTATTCCCTCTGTTATCTTCTGCATGTCAGCCGCAGTACAGTTCTTGTCGAGGTGTACATGATAAATCTTCTTCTTCAAGAACTTAGGGTGTGTAAGCTTACTTGCGAGGTCACCGTCATTAGTGAAAAGCAGAACACCGGTAGTATTGCGGTCGAGACGTCCAACAGGATAGATTCTCTCACGGCAACAGTTCTTAACGAGATCCATAACAGTCTTACGCTGCTGAGGATCGTCTGAAGTAGTCACATAATCCTTTGGCTTGTTCAGCAGGACATATACCTTCTTCTCTATTGACACAAGCTGGTCATGGAAATGTATCTCGTCTGTACGAAGAACCTTAGATCCAAGCTCTGTGACAACATTTCCGTTCACCTTAACCACACCTGCCTGAATGAACTGGTCTGCCTCACGACGAGAGCAAACACCAGCGTTGGCAAGGAATTTATTAAGACGAAGTGGTGCGTCTGGATCCTCGAGGTATTCCTTGTACTCGATTCTCTTCTTCATGCTATACTTAGCATTTGGATTGTAATCAGCTGAGTGCTGACGATAGCCACCACGATTACCACCGTTGTTATAGCCGCCACGGTTGCCGCCGTTGTTGTAGCCATTGTTATAGCCACCACGATTACCACCATTGTTATAGCCGCCACGGTTGCCGCCGTTGCTGTAGCCGTTATTGTAGCCACCACGATTACCACCGTTGTTATAGCCACCACGGTTACCACCATTGTTATAGCCACCACGGTTACCACCGTTGTTGTAGCCACCACGGTTACCACCGTTGTTATAGCCACTACGGTTGCCGCCGTTGCTGTAGCCGTTATTGTAGCCGCCACGGTTACCACCATTGTTGTAGCCGCCACGGTTGCCGCCGTTGTTGTAGCCGCGCTCGCCATAGCTATTCATATCACCGCGACTCTGATAAGAGCCATTCTGGTTGTATGATGAACGAGGACGCTCAGCGTCGAAGCCATTGTCGCTATAAGAACGTTGCTCTCTGTTGTACGCAGGACGCTGTCCATAGTTAGACGGTCTGCGCTGCTCTGTAGCGCCTTCCTCACCGGAGCCACCGAAACCAGACGGACGGAAGCCGCGCTCTGACTGTGAGCTGCTGTAAGCTACACGCTCACTACGGTTGAAACGAGGACGCTGTGGACGGTCATGTCCAGCAGAACCGTAAGAATTTTCACGATTTCCATAAGAATGATAACCATCTCGGCTACCACCATTTTCATTTTCCGAATTTTTATCTGCAGGTTTTCCTGCCTGCCAATCTTCTAATTCACTCATATTAAAAAAAGATAAGATTCCCCGGCTAATCACATACACATTTTTCTTGCCGGAAAAATAAAGATTAAAAAATATAATTCACTCTGCCTCATCGGCATAATATCAAATTCCCGTATAAGACTGAGGTGTTATAGAATGAAGTTCCTTCTTGACACTCTCAGACACATCGAGACCATCGATGAAAATACTGATGGACTCAGCCGTGATTGCGGCGTTCGTTCTGGTCAAAGCCTTAAGCGCCTCATATGGATGTGGATAGGCCTCACGACGCAAGATAGTCTGTATACCTTCCGCGCACACTGCCCAGCAGTTATCAAGGTCTCTCTCAATGGCAGCCTCGTTCAGGAGAAGTTTTCTCAGTCCCTTGAGTGTTGACTGGATGGAAATAATCATATGTCCCATAGGAACACCCACATTTCTCAAAACCGTGGAGTCAGTAAGGTCTCGCTGCAGTCTGCTCACTGGTAGTTTCTGGCTAAGGAACATAAGAATGGCGTTCGCCATACCAAGGTTTCCCTCAGAATTCTCGAAATCAATAGGATTGACCTTGTGAGGCATAGCGGAAGAGCCAACCTCTCCGGCCTTAATCTTCTGTTTGAAATACTCCATAGATACATACATCCAGAAGTCACGGTCGAGGTCGATGATAATCGTGTTGATACGTTTCATCGCATCAAACACCGCGCCGAGATTATCATAGTTGCTGATCTGTGTAGTCAACTGCTCACGCTCCAGTCCGAGCTTCTCATTAACGAACCTGTTACCGAAGTCACGCCAGTCGTAGTCTGGGTAAGCCACATGATGAGCATTGAAGTTACCTGTGGCACCTCCGAACTTGGCAGTTATCTTACATGCCTTCAACTGATTGAGCTGTTCAGTCAAACGATAGACATACACATCAATCTCCTTACCCAGACGAGTAGGAGAAGCAGGCTGTCCGTGCGTCTTAGCGAGCATAGGCACATCCTTCCACTCTTCAGCGTAGTCACTAAGTTGCTTGATCAGTTCCTCAACCTGAGGATAGTAAACCTGTACTAATGCGTCCTTGACTGACAAAGGAACAGACGTGTTGTTAATATCCTGGCTCGTCAGTCCGAAATGTATAAACTCCTTGTATGCCTCAAAGTCTCCAATCTTATCGAGCTGCTCCTTGATAAAGTACTCAACAGCTTTCACATCGTGATTAGTAACCTTCTCAATGTCCTTAACACGCTGTGCATCCTCCTCAGAGAAATTTCTGTAAATATCACGAAGAGTCTCGAATAAAGAATGGTCAAAATTCTTCAACTGAGGGAGAGGTAACTCACAAAGAGTGATAAAATACTCAATCTCGACACGCACTCGATACTTAATAAGCGCATACTCAGAAAAATAAGAAGCTAAGACTTCAGTTTTATTTCTGTATCTACCGTCTATTGGCGATACAGCGGTAAGAGCATCCAGTTTCATCATCAGTACAGAATTGAATAGTATCCTAATTATAATTTCATTTCTTTTATTTTGTGTATTCTTGCAATTCAACGAACAGATGTCTCGTCTCTTATACTTAAAAACTAATCAACTTATCGATTGGAATGTTATTATTGAATTCATGAATCATCAGCAAAGTTACTTTTTTACACGTAACGTCATGTAAATAAACACGTTTTTTTTAAAAACAACGTATTTTTTAACTTTTTTTAAGTTCGTCAGATATTCTAAACGCTGTACAAAGTTCTATAACGACAAATATCACGAATGGCAAAAGCCAAGACGATGTGTGCACATAGAACATGGAAGACAGATAAAAGCCTGGCGTGAGGAACATCAGAACAGATGACAAAACGAGAAAAAAGACACCTATAACACGCTGCTTAAACAATCGTCTTAATGTCAGAGAACTATCTTCCATCTGATTTTGAACGCCCAGTCTTCCGACAGAGAAAACTAATACACCAAAGGCAAACATGTAAGGTAACCAGAACCAACCTGTGATTTTAAGCGCTGAGCCGAGAAGAACAATCACCTCACCGGCTATCTCCGTATATGATAAAATCTTCACGTTATTACTCATTGTCATCCTCAATGATAAAAATATCTTCATCCGGAGTCTTCATGTAGTAACGCTCTCGGGCCACCTTGACTATCTCTTCCGGATTTCTCTTCAATTTCTCAAGTGTCTTCTTATCGTTATCGAACTTTTTCTTGTAAAACTCCAGTTCCTCAGTCAAACGGCTTATCTCCTTCCAATGGTAATACCTCTCCAGAAGACATCCGTCTCCGCCAAAGCCTATCAATGCGAGGAAAAGCACTGAGGCTATGGTCCACTTAGACCTGAAAAGTACTAACTTTATATTTATCTTCCGCATAAAAACATAAGAATTACACGCGAATATAAAGTATTTTTCACAAAACACAAAATAATGCGTTTTCAGTCAGTAGAGAGACGCGTAAGCGACTCGGACGCAGCCTTTTTGTCAACGGCAGTCAGCCTACTCTTCTCGACCTCGTCGACCACTGCCTTGTCGCTCTCGCTCAACTGTTCATCTTTAAGACAACGGAGCGCCAGGTCTAACATTCTGTCTCCCACGACGGGTTTGTCAATGTCATAGTACGAGCCAGCCACCTTAGCCAGCAACACGGCGAACTGTCTGTTCGTCAGGTATTCACTGGCATCATTCAGTTTTTCCTCAACAACCTGATTTCCGAATCCTCTCACGTCCATCAGGTCACAGACACAGACAAACAGTCCCAGGGCGTCTCCCAAAGCCGCATGATTCTTCTTATCCTCAGCCTCCCTGATCCACTTCAGTTCCTTGATGAAGTTATCCACCTCGGGAATGCTGTATCCGAGATATTTACACTCGACGGATGCCAGCTCCTCGTAGAAGGCGTCCACGTAGTTATCATTATGGCAGTCAACCGCCATTTTCAGACCTTGAGTCGCATACCTCAACTTACCATAGTACCACGTGTTCTCAATATTCGCCATCTGGCTCTTGAAATAGAACAGCGAAGCGCTGCCTACAGAATCCGCTATCTCCTTGTCACGCGCTATCTCATAGTTCTTATCCTCCTCATTACAAGAGTCGAGGAGCGCATGCATCTCACCTTCCAGACGCTGTTTGTCGAGCAGCTCTTCCCTCTTTTCCTTGTCTCCACTTCCTGCGCAAGCCGCCAACAGAACTAACGTAAGTAATAAAACAGATATTATTCTCATATTATCAATTAACATCAGCGTCTAATAGACATGTGTAAATCTGTTGTTTCATATCTCGCGTTACAGAGTATGACACGCCATCATCACCATACGACATGAAGTCCTCAATAAATCGTCTTCCCTTTGACTTGTCATAGCTCACTGCGACGACATGGTAAGTCTTAAACTCTCCGTTCAAGACCTCCACCTTCACCATTCCGTACTCTCTGCTAAGCAGTTCCACGCCGACAACCTTTGCCGACAACTCGCCACACACATCCTGTCCCCATATCCACTCGTCAAAGTCCATTCCCACGATATAGTCGCTGACCTCAGTCAGGCTGTCACACACACGATATAGGTCCTTACACTCGTCGCTGCAGAACTTGTCTATCCACCTGGTGCGGTCCATGTTACCGGCATTATATGCGTTGAACACCTCTTTATATACGCCCATAACAAAATCGCTCATTTTATCCTCACTGTCCTGCAGGTTATATGCGGACCTCTTACTTCTCACGTCATCACCGTCAAAAAGAGCAGAGATGTCGCTTGCGGACACCTTATTCGCCGCCGTATTCCCTGATTTTTTACAGCAGGACAACGACATCAATAAAACAAGTATAAATAAAAAACGAAAACAACACATACAATCATTTAAGATTCATCTGTACACATTCTCAAAGGCGTGTCTCCTGCTCTAACGTTGAGAACCCACAAAGCGCGAGCTCCCCACATGGTCAACAGAGACAAACAGTTGTGCTCCGGCGGACACTCACCCCCGTCCTCCCGGAGACCTCACAACGCGAGACCGACACCGAAATCATACCCAGTGCGGCCTCGCATAGTCATATCTTAAAAGCTCTGAAGCTCAAACAAAAGACAATTATATTGATATATCATGCAAGATATCGAACAGCTTATTGTCGAGCACGCGGTTCTCCTTGATGGCGCGTGAGAACGGCACATAGACAATAGCGTCGTTGTCAATACCCACCATGACGTTACGCAATCCTTTCAACAAGGCCTGCACACTGGCCGCGCCCATTCGGCTTGCGATGATACGGTCATGAGCGGATGGCCTACCGCCTCTCTGCAGGTGTCCGAGGATAGAGATTCTCACGTCCAAGTCCGGATACTGATTCTTGACCACCTCAGCGTAATGCATGGCTCCGCCCACCTTCTCGTTGGCTGCCACGAGAACAATACTTGAGTTTTTAGTCTTTCTGAATCCGTTCTGTATGAAAGTGTTGAGCTGATCCTCCTCGATATCCTTTGTAGGTACGATAGCCTCCTCACATCCTGCCGCAATAGCTCCGTTGAGAGCAAGGAAGCCGGCGTCGTCACCCATCACCTCGACGAAGAAGAGACGCTCGTGCGATGTCGCCGTGTCACGTATCTTATCCACACACTCCACGATGGTGTTAAGCGCCGTGTCGTATCCGATAGTGGTGTCCGTACCGCACAAGTTATTATCTATCGTGGCAGGAATGGCAATACAAGGTGTGTCATACTCCTGTGCGAAGATTCTCGCCCCGTGTATCGTACCGTCACCGCCAATAACCACAAGAGCGTCAATCTCCTCCTTCTTGATATTCTCAAATGCCTTTTCCCTACCCTCAGAGGACAAGAACTCACGGCTGGCTGACGATTTGAGTATTGTACCGCCCTGCTGGATGATATTACTAACATTCTGAGTCTTGAACTCCACTATATCACCGTCGATGAGTCCCTTGTATCCTCTATAGATAGCCTTGACACGCAATCCGTTGTATATAGCCGAGCGTGTGACCGCCCTGATTGCGCTATTCATTCCTGGAGCATCATTGCCTGACGTAATAATTCCAATAGTTTTAATCTCTGGCATAACATTCTTATTTTTAGGCCGACTCAGATATCATGCACTCCACTCTAACAGCATCTGTCTTATTTCGGAACATCGACGCGTCTTCAGCTGACAACATGTTCATCGTCAAAAATCCACAGTCACACATACTATATGACATAGTGCCACACGTGGCTTCTCGTGTCGTTGGGGCAAACCGTCCACTGTCCGTCAAAGACACCACCATAATAAGTAGCAGAATCAGCCTTATCCTAAACTCTGACACACGGAAAAGAGACACCGTAAAACAACAGGACATCGCAATTCCGCACATCACATCCTATTTAACCCTTTTACAATCACCCTCGTAGTGATAATAGCGCAAAAATAGCAATAATTTCTTTAATTATTTATTTTTATCACATAAATATTTACAAACAAAAACAACTGTCACGGCAATTAACACTCTTTTCGACAAAAAGTAATCACGCTCAAAACATAAATGTCATGTCCATATCATAGTCTGAGTCGTTCCTTCCCTATCCGCTTATCCTACTTCACTTTGTATTGGTTCACAACACACCGCATTTTCATGATTTCAAAATGCTATATATACATTAAAGGTGTGAGTAGCTTAATTGCGAATAACGCTATATAAATAAGGTGTAAGACAATAGATTGTAGAAGTCACTGTAACGTACGCCACAACACAGGAGAGCGACACAAAACAATTAAGTGGCAAAAAAAACGCTAGCCCCTCCCTGCCACCTCAATTAACACTATTGTGTTTAACCCAAATCGGTCATTAGAGATTCGTCCAACACGATTTTCTAATGACCGCCATTAGAAAACCTTAATTCTATTTGTTTGACTAACAATTATTTACTACCTTTACCACGCAGAAAATGTATAAGGAAATGGTGCGTGATTATGATATAAAGTTCGTGAACAAGGAAATCACCCCGTTTGGGGGTCTTTCATTGTTTCTGAGGATGCTTGAAAAATGCCGTTTTGCAGAGCATCTTGAAATGTGTGGCCTACCTTCCCAGGGTTCCAATAGGGGGTACAAACCATTACAACTGATACTTGGCATGTTCGCCGGAGTATGGTGTGGTGCAAGTTGCTTCGGCCACCTTGACGTGGTCCGTTATGACGCTGCCCTGTGCAAGCTTCTGGGCTGGGAGCGTGGAGCAGACCACAGGGCTTGCCAGCGTTATTTCAACAAGTTCTCACAGGCCGTCAACCAGCGTGTGTTCAGT
>FLNY01003051.1_pt1 | contig 42528 bp, 31 predicted proteins | sample 1140381 | NCBI WGS metagenome assembly FLNY01 (sample SAMEA3878172, study PRJEB12797) | bioreactor metagenome | biome: Moose rumen | place: Sweden | collected 2011-10 | reverse complement strand
GTAGATGTCGGTAAACAAGCCGTAAAAACATAAAAAACCCGTCTGCAAGTCCATCGACGCACAAACGAGCATAGTACTTTCTCAACAGAGAAACAGAGCAAACAACGTAAGCCGTTGTCTGTTTAAAGGGCTGTTAAACGCCACCTTCCGTCAGCCTCTCCAGTTCCTCGGACGCCTCCTCCCACTTTGACACGGCATCATCGATCATCTTCTTAATCTTACCGTGCTTCTCAAACAGCGACGTGTCGGAAGCCCCCTCAGGCGTGGCGAGATTCTGCTCCACTTCTGCCAGTTCCTTTTCAAGTTTCTCAATCTCTGCCTCAGCGTTCTTCACCGCGTTCTCCGCCTTCCTTAAAACCTTATTACGTTCCTTCTGTTCCGCGTACGACAAGTTAGACACCGCCGTTCCCTTACCAGTCTCCGTCTTTGCCGCTGCATTATCCTGTCGTTGCTCTCCGGTTGGGCTTCCGCTGCTGTTCATCGTGCGTCCAAGCTCGTTCAGACTCTCTATTTGTCTCTTTCGGAGGAAATCGTAAATACCTCCGATGTGCTCACGCACCTTACCGCCTCCGAACTCATACACCTTATCCACCAGCCCGTCGAGGAAGTCACGGTCGTGACTCACAATAATCGCCGTACCATCAAAATCCAGAATCGCCTGTTTCAGCACGTCCTTCGACTGCATGTCGAGGTGGTTCGTCGGCTCGTCGAGGATAAGCAGGTTGACAGGTTCCAGCAACAGTCTTATCATCGCCAGTCGTGACCTCTCTCCTCCCGACAGCACCTTGACGAACTTATCGGACGCCTCGCCTCCGAACATGAAAGCCCCGAGAATGTCCCTTATTTTCAGTCGCACGTCACCTTTCGCCACACGGTCGATAGTGTCGAACACCGTGATTTCTCCGTCAAGCATCTGTGCCTGGTTCTGCGCAAAGTAACCTATCTTAACATTATGCCCGACCTTCAACTTACCCTCGAAAGGAATCTCGCCCATGATACACTTGACGAGAGTAGACTTTCCCTCGCCATTGTTACCCACGAACGCCACCTTCTCTCCCCTCTTGATAGTCAGATTGACATCCTTGAAGATATTATGGCTGTACGACTTAGCCACGTCCTCACATATCACCGGATAGTCGCCACTTCGCAGGCAAGGCGGGAACTTCAGTCTCAGGCTCGACGTGTCCACCTCGTCAACCTCGATAGGCACTATTTTCTCCAGTTGTTTGATACGCGACTGCACTTGGTTCGACTTCGTCGGCTTATATCTGAACGTCTCGATGAACTGTTGAATCTCCGCTATCTCCTTCTGCTGGTTCTCGTATGCCCTGAGTTGCTGTTCCCTTCTCTCGTCACGCAGCTTGACATACTCATCGTAGCCGACCTTATAGTCATTGATGTGTCTGCATATTATCTCGATAGTCCTGTTCGTTACGTTATTGATGAAAGCCCTGTCGTGGCTGACCAGCACCACGGCGTTAGCCCTCTGTGCCAGGAATTGCTCGAGCCATTGTATAGATCCGATGTCGAGGTGGTTCGTCGGCTCGTCGAGCAGCAGCACGTCCGGCTTTTTCATCAGCAGCTTAGCCAGCTCAATTCTCATTCTCCATCCACCGGAGAACTCACTCGTTGGTCTATCGAAGTCCGAGCGTTGGAATCCCAGACCCACCAGCGTCCTCTCAAGCTCAGCGTGGTAGTTGGCACCACCCATCATCATGAAACGCTCATTCTCATGTGTGAAACGCTCCACGAGTTCCATGTACTCATCACTCTCATAGTCCGTTCTCGACGCCAGCTCCTCGTTCATCCTGTCAATCCTGTCCCTCAGCTCACCGATATGCGCAAACGCCGTCTCTGCCTCCTGCATGACAGTATGCTCGTCCGACAGCACCATAACCTGAGGCAGGTACCCTATCGTCACCCCTTTCTGTCTTGCTACCACGCCGCTCGTCGGCTGTTGCAGTCCGGCGATAATCTTTAGCATAGTACTCTTTCCAGCACCGTTCTTGCCCACGAGAGCTATCCTGTCCTTTGGGTTGATGACGAAACTCACGTCACTGAAAAGCGGCCTGGCGCTAAACTCCACGGACAAATTATCAATGTTAATCATCTTATCCTATTGTTTAATTGGTGACCGACATCACCTTCCATTACTAATCACAATCCTTCCACTACCCTGAACACCCTGATACCAGTCTGTGACGTCTGTCGCTGCTGGTAGTCATAGAAAGTATGCTTGTCGAGCACCACCTTCTTATACACGTAAGAGGCGTTGAGCAGATGCAGTCTGCCGTCCTGCCACACAGCGATACCGATGTGACTCGTGTCCAGTCCCTCTTTAGATGTCAGCATGGCAATGATGTCACCTGTCTCCACGATGCCCAGCTTGCCGCTTTGTCTACCGCCAACCTCCGACTTAGGTATGTAACGGTACGTCTTACCAGAGTATCCTCTCTCATAGCTCCTTATCACGTCGACAAACTCAGGGTGCGCCTTGAGCTGCTTATATGACTGCGGATGCTTACTCATATAATTGATGTCGAGGGTCTGCACGGCGGTGAACGGCTTGCTTGCCGTGAACACACACTTGACGATGCCGAGCCTCTCATTATCCTCACCCCACCACGTGAAGTAATGCAGACGTGAAGTGTAGTCACCCATCTTGCCCTCACGATAGCGCACCTTAACCAGTTGACCGCAATAATCCTCGAACGTGGTCAGCCCCAGCCTATGGCATAAGGTGAGAGCCGTCACTGTCTCGACGAACGTCGTACAGTCCATCTCACGCAGATTGACGATGAGATGCTCCGAGTCACCGTTCTCAAGCGTATGCGCCACATAAGGAACACCCAGAAACTTCTTACCGAAATACAACATAGGATGCTCATCGCTACGTTCGCTTACCGCCTCACGCAGCAGCCGTTCCACCATGATGCTATCCTCCGACGTATACTCAGCGCCAGACATATAATAAGGACTCTTCGGCTCAGCGGCAACAGCCACGGAGTCAACCGACTCGACAGCCTCACCACAGACGCTGTCACACTTAACACCAGACTTCTCACCCGTCGTATTCACGCACGCCAGAGCGAGCGATGAGGCAACGAGGAATGTAACGGAAAAGATCTTAATCTTCATACAATGTCATTACAAAACGATACGCGAAGTTATGAAGGATTTGTGACAATATGACAATCAAACGAAAAAAAACACGTATTCATACAGTCAATTGACTCATGTAGAGCGGTGAACACACACACTCACAAACCAAGTTTTTATCATTGAACGAAAAGACATCAAGACCTACCCAGAAATGCGACGATCATCTCCGCCAGCACATAAACGCAGATAGGACGTGAATAGTCGCTCACCAGCGTCAGCCAGCCGGCAACACGATAAGAGTCACGGACAACAGGGGAAAAACGAACAATTTATGGTATTACGAAATTTCCTATGCCCATTTTTTCACAAAAATCAGTTAACTCGCTGATAATCTTATTACAATGCTTTCAAAAACCTCATGTCTCTTTTTTGAAATTCTTAGGTTAGGAAATAGTCTATATACAGGTCTGAGAATTTAAAAATCCTAACCTTAACTTTTCAACGTCCTAACCTAAGAATTTCAGACGCCGAATAAGGCACGGGAAAGTCCCGGAAATCATTTTTTCGCTGACATACATCAACGTAAAAAGAGGAATTTCAGACAACAAAAAAAGTGCGAAATGGAAAGGGACCATGTCACGTTCACAACCATACACAATCCATCATCCTGCCGTGTCACACATAACGACATGAGGTACGAGTATGAGTCATATCCACCACGATGAAACACCTGCCGCGCAAGCCTCGCCAATCCTTGGCACACGATACTTTTTTAGCAGAAAAGACTTGTCACAATACTCACTTTATGGTATTGACACAAAAAAAAGATATGTGTTACTTTGCGCAACAATTAAAACGATAAATGCAAAAGCTGAGGATTCTATTCGCTGTCGCCCTATCCTTTGTAGTATATCTCACTGAAGCACAAACTATTCACAAAGGAACAGTGACAGACTCACAGACCCAAGAGCCGATTATCGGAGCTGTAATTCTTGACGCAGAGAGCGGCAAAGCGATAGCTGTCACACAGATTGACGGCTCATTCGTCATACCCAAAAGTAATTACAGCAAGATTAAGATCTCCTATCTCGGATATAAGACGCTCGTCACCACCGCGGCTGACAGCGGACGCTATGTGATGACACCTGACGCCAACAGCCTCAACGAGGTTGTCGTCACGGCCCAGGAAAACAAAGGACTCACCAGCGCGTCAGTCATCAAGCGTCACGCCATGGAGCACCTGCAGCCGTCCAGCTTCGCCGACCTGCTCGAGCTGTTACCTGGCGGACGCGCCACGACACCGTCTCTCAGCACACCTAATAATATATATATACGAGAGATTGCCACCGGCAGCTCCAACTACAGCACTTCAGCTTTAGGCACCAGCTTCGTCATCGACGGGGCGCCCGTATCCACCAACGCCAACATGCAATACTTGGCGGGAGCGTGGGACAATGCCGCCACGTCACGCGACAACACCAACGCCGGAGTGGACATGAGAACCATATCCACCGACGACATAGAAAAGGTGGAGATTGTCAGAGGCATACCATCCGTCGAATACGGAGACCTCACCAGCGGACTCGTCAAGATTGAGAGAAGGAAGGGAGGACATGACCTTGAGCTACGTCTGAAGAGTGACATGGGATCGAAGCTGGCACATGTGTCGAAGGGACTAGAATGGAAGGAGAGCAACACCAGCCTCAACCTCAGTCTCGGATATCTCGACTACAAGAATGACCCTCGTAACAGATATGAGACATACAAACGTCTCACCTTGTCGGCCAGAGCCAACAAGACATGGAACGGCGAGAGCGGCATATCTGAGCTTACAGCCAACTTCGACTACACCGGTTCCTTCGACGATGAGAAAGAAGACCCGGACATAGAGAAAAGCGCGGATGACTCATACAAGTCAAGCTACAACCGCTACTCCGCCATGGTGTCGTACAAGATGAGGATGAAACGTCAGACATGGCTGAAGTCTTTTGAGGCCTCCCTGTCGTCATCTTATGAGTATGACATATTGGAGCGCACACGACTGATGCAGCTGCAGCGCATGACCGTGGCGCCAACATCAACCGTTGAGGGAGAGAGTGACGCGTACATACTGCCGTTCCGCTATGTGGGACACGGCGAGACAGAGGGCAAGCCTGTCAACGTCTTCGCCAAGGTCAGCGCGCGTCTCAGCATACCGTCACGTCTCATCAGTAATACGCTGCTCGTCGGCAGTGACTGGAACCTCGACAAGAACCTGGGCAGAGGACAGGTGTTCGACCCTACCACACCCGTGTACACAGGCATCTCGACACGTCAGCGCAAGCTGTCTGACATACCTGCCAACCGACGACTCTCGTTCTTCGCTGAGGAGCACGCCAGTCTGAAGGGCGCTATGGGCGAGATGGAGGTGGTGGCGGGAGTCAGGGCGTCACGCATGACGAACCTGTCTGACGACTATGTCATGAACAGCAAGTTCTACTTCGACCCGAGAGCCAACATCGGGTACACCTTCCCGCGCTTCACACTCTTCGGAAAGTCCGCCACTGCGCGTCTGTCGGGAGGACTGGGATGGCACACCAAGATGCCGACCATGGAGCAGCTCTACCCCGACCTCGTGTACATCGACTTCATACAGCTCAATTACTATCATGACAACGCCGACTACCGACGCATCAACATCATGACTTACATACGCAACCCTCGTAATGTCGAGCTCGAGCCTGCGCGTAACAGAAAGATTGAGTTGTCAGGCGACCTCAACGTGGGAGGCAACAGACTGTCTGTCACCGTGTTCCGTGAGCGCATGACATCCGGCTTCAGAAATCAGAGTCATTACGACAGTTACACATATAAGAAATACGACACGTCGACGATAGACGCAGCCACCCTGACGTCACAGCTGTCACTTGACGACTTAACGTACACCGTGGTCAACGAACTGTCCGGGTACAGCATGTACACCAACGGAAGCATGACACAGAAGGAAGGTGTGGAATACACGTTCGAGAGTGTGCGTGTGCCTGTGCTGCTCACCCGACTGACTATCAACGGAGCGTACCTGCGCACGAAGTACAACAACTCCATGGTAGACACCTACCGGCCAAGCGTCGTGCTGGACAACCAGCAGATACAGTACGTGGGACTCTACGACAACAACGACGGATCGGAGAGAGAGAGCTTCAACACTAACTTCACTTTCGACACCAGCGTGCCAAGTTTAAGACTGGGATTTTCCGTGTCAGCACAGTGCCTATGGTTCACCACGTCACAACGACTGGTGGTGAACAACAGCCCGACGAGCTACATCGACCCCGACGGCACAATACATCCGTGGACCGACGACTGCGCAAGCGACCCGTACCTCAAATATCTGGTGAGGGAGTACACAGCGTCCAACTTCCAGAAGTACACGGTGCCGTTCTCCATGAACATCAACTTCAAGGTCACCAAGAAGCTGATGGGTGAACGTCTCAATGTCGCCATGTTCTGTAATAAGCTGTGGGACTACACACCAGACTACGAGAGCAACGGGGTGACCATCAGACGACATGTCACACCATATTTCGGATTAGAGGCCAACATCAAGATATGATACAACGCATTCTTTTCACGGCACTGCTCATGGCAGTCATCACACTGTCGGCGTGCCACAAGGACGAGGACGACCTGTTCTCTAAATCCAGGGTGACACTAATCACCCCCGACAGCGTCGACATCACCAACATACAAGCTGAGGCAAGACTGACCAACGTGAACACTCATCAGGTCATCACCTCCACGTCCTTCAACGGAGCGACACTCACGGTGCAGACGCTACGAGGAGTCTACGAGATAAGCGTCGAGGGAGTCGCCACGTGCGGCACAGGTGACAAACGTCAGTTCCGCGCGACGACAGACTACGCTGACCTCAGCTCTAAAGACAACAACGAGTTATCACTCACCATTATATATCTCGACTGACAGTGAGTACACGACATATCATATTATCTCTCATGGCGCTGTCCGCCACGTGCGGTACAAGGGCGGAGGTCACGGACTCCACACTCGCAGAGCACGTCGGACTCTGGCGCACGGTGCGCGACATGGCAGCGGACAACCCTGCGCTGCGCAATATCATATACCGCACGTCACTCTCACAGTTGACAATGTCCTTCGACGACATGAGTCAAACTGAGGCGTTCAGACAGGAGCTGGGCGATGGTCTCCGACAGGGCACGGCGGGAGTGAACACTTTCATACGACTGTCAGACAACACGTCCGTTTGGGGAACGGCCTCTTACATGTACGGACGACGAAGCAACGTACGATGGAACTCAACCACAGACTTCGATATACTAAGACCTTACGTGCTCGCTGACACCCTGGGAGGCGACACACAAGGTGAGCGTTACCTGTTCTCCGGAGGTTATGCCTCCCGACTCGGAGACATGTCAGTCGGTGCGGAGTTGGCGTTCAGGGCAGAGCAGGAGTACAGAGACACTGACCCGAGAATGCGAGGCGTGGTGACAGACCTCACGCTGAGAGGCGGAGCGGCATACCTGACACACGGCATGTGGATCGGAGCATCGCTGAGCGCCAACGTCTACAAGCAGACCAACAGCGTGGACTTTTACAACGAGAACGGAGTGATACCGGAGTATCAGATGACTGGACTCGGCACTGAGTACACACGATTCTCCGGTGACAAGCGAAGCCTTTATCACGATGGCGGAGGCGCCGCACTGACTCTCGACTTGACGCCCGAGGATGACAAAGGACTATATGCGCACATGACGCTGGACGAGCACCGTTACGAGCGTAAGCTCGCCGACTACAACGCCATGCCGCTGACCAAGATATACAACGAGCACGCTGGAGTGACCGTGGGATGGAGAAAAGACGAGGAGAGACGACTCGACGCATGTGTCGGAGCTGACTACACACGACGTTCGGGCGACGAGAACGTGGGCGGCAAGTCATACGCAGGCTCCTACCCTATCATCGCCACTCTTACCATGTACAAAGAGAGCGATGTCGATGTGTATGCGCGCGCCGCCTACGGACACGGAGGATGGACCATGACGCTCAAGGCTGGATACGTGAACAAAGAGGAGACATACTGCTATCCTAAGAGAAGTATGAACACGGGACACGCGTACGGCACGTTCGACACACAATACATGACATCCACGAGAGGAGGCACTACGCTGACGTTCGACGCTGGCTTGTCACACTCCCACTGCCTCACAAACTCCATCACCATGCCTTACGCTAATATGGAGAAGGCGTTCGTGAGCATGATAAAAGACACGTTCCGATTCGCCAAGGCGCACTACACCACTGTCGGACTGGCGGCAAGAGCCGACTTTCCTCTGACCGGCAAGACATACGGCGTGTTCGCCGCAGCGAAAGCAGTCATGACGATGTGCTCGGAGAGCGAGCGTCAGACAGACCTGTCGCTCTCAGCAGGAATGACATTCTGAACAATCAAAATAATTAAACTATAAACAAACAAAAAGAAAAAAGAGAAAGATGAAAAAATCAGTTTTGAAAAGCATCGCCATGATGCTCGCAGTTAGTATGGCATTCGCATCATGTTCAAGTGACGACTCAGTACCTGTAATTCCTACAGCCACTCTCAACATCGAGATACCTGCTAACCTTGAGAATGCGGTGCTCTCTGACGCCACAGCCACACTGACTAACGTGGAGACTCTGAAAGAATACACACTCGGTGACGAGGCACTCATCAAGAACGGTGACAGTTACCAGCTCGCAGTGGCTAACATCGAGGAAGGTACATACAACGTCAAGGTGAAAGGTCACCTCGACTTCACTTACAAAGGAGTGGCAGGTCAGAAAGACTTCGAGATGTCTTCCGACAACGTACAGATCAGCAACAGCGCCAACAGCGTGAGCCTCGTCGTGTCTACATTCACAGCACAGGGCGGCTTCGTCATCAGCGAGATTTTCTTCACAGGAACAAGCACTGAGAACGGCGGCTCATACTCTGGTGACCAGTACATCATCATCACTAACAACTCTGACATGACTCTCTACGCCGACAGCATCGCCGTGCTCGAGTCAGCGTTCAACACGACGACGAAGTACGACTATACACCTGACATCATGTCTGAGGCCTTCTCTGTACAGGCTTGTTACATGATTCCTGGTGACGGCAAGAGCGTACCAGTAGAGCCTGGCAAGAGCCTCAGACTGGCTGTCAACGCCATCAACCACAAGGAGACATATCCTAACTCTATCGACCAGAGCGACGCAGACTTCGAGTTCTACGACGAGTCATCTAACCCTAACTTCACAGACCCTGACGGCGCAGCGCCAAACCTCGACAAGTGGTACTGCTACACAGCTACTATCTATCAGTTCCACAGCCGCGGCTTCAACGCCATGGCAATCGCCAAGATGCAGACAACAAAGGAGGACTGGTTGGAGAACTACTCTTACGACGCTGAGTACCTCTTCGTCTTCGGTGACTTCTCAAAGACTATGACAAAGAAGGGCATCTACAAGGTTCCTAACAGCTGGATCCTCGACGGTGTGAACCTCAGCGTGGAGTCAGTACGTGAGTGGAATGTTATCGACGCCTCTATCGATGCCGGCTGGACATATTGCGGTAAGGTAGACAAAGACACAGACCGTTTCAACAAGTCTGTCATCCGTAAGCAGGACGAGAACGGTAAGTATATCGACACTAACAACTCTACTAACGACTTCACTCCGGATGCTCCAGCTTCTCTCCTCTCATCTTCCGCTGAGTAACATGTGATTTATTTCTGACTTATGAAAAAAGTATTAATATACCTCTTGACACTTGTGCTGTCGCCGGTCACGGCGATGGCACAACTGCCTCAGGACCCAGCCGTTCGCAAGGGCGTGCTGAAGAACGGGATGACTTACTACATACGTCATAACGACAAGGAGAAAGGTCTCGCCGATTTCTACATCGCTCAACGTGTGGGATCAATCCTCGAGGAGCCTCGTCAGCGCGGACTGGCTCACTTCCTTGAGCACATGGCGTTCAACGGAACAGTCAACTTCCCGGGCAAGAAGGGTAAGCCTTCCATAGTGCCTTGGTGTGAGTCTATCGGCGTCAAGTTCGGGGCTAACCTCAACGCCTACACGTCAGTCGACCAGACAGTATACCACATCGGCTCCGTACCTCTGAAACGTGACGGCATAACAGACTCTTGTCTGCTCGTCCTTCACGACTGGAGCCATTACCTTCTTCTCGAAGACGAAGAGATAGACAAGGAACGTGGCGTCATACATGAGGAGTGGCGCACACGCCGCGCCGGTATGGCGGTGCAGAGACTGATGGAACGCGCCATGCCTAAAATCTACAAAGGAAGTAAGTATGAGGACTGTCTGCCAATAGGCTCCATGGACATCGTCGACAACTTCCCTTATGAGGATCTGCGCGACTACTACCGCAAGTGGTACCGCCCAGACCTCCAGGCCATCGTCGTGGTGGGTGACTTCGACGTCGACAAGATGGAAAAGAAGATAAAGAAGACCTTCTCATCCATACCTATGCCCAAGAAAGCCGCCAAGCGCGTCTACTACCCTGTGGGTGACAACGACACCATGATCGTGGCTATAGAAAAAGATGCCGAGCAGCCTATCGTTCTCTGTAACATATACCAGAAACGTGACGCCACACCTGACGAGGAGAAGAACAGCGCCAAGTATCTGCGTGACGGATATGTGGAGTCTCTCATCGCCAGCATGCTCAACGACCGTTATGCGGAGCTGCGCCAAAAACCAGGCTCACCGATACAGAGCGCATCAGCTCACTCATCTTCATTCTTCGTCAGCCGCTCTAAAGACGCTTTCTCTCTCGGCATCAGCTGTCGACAGGACAACATACTCGGCGGTATCATCGCCGCTGTGGGTGTCGCCGAGCAGGCGCGCCAGAAGGGCTTCACACAGTCTGAGCTTGACCGCGCCAAAGCACTGCGCATGAACGTGGCTGAGAGACGCCACAAGATGAAGGGCGACTACCGCAACTCACACTACGTCAACGACTGCGTCAACAACTTCCTGACCGGAGAACCTCTCCTGTCTGTGGATTATGAGCTGGAGAACACAAAGAAACTCAATGATGAGGTCACTCTCGACGAGGTCAACAAAGCCGTCAAAGAGATTATCACAGACAAGAATCAGGTCGTCGTGATGTACGCTCCTGACAAGGAGGGTGTCGTCATACCTGACGAGAAGCACATAGAGCAGGTCATCACTGCAGCTCAGCGTCTGGACTATGCGCCATACACGGAACAGACATTAGGCACAAGCCTCATCAGCAAACTGCCTAAGGCGGGCAGCATCGTCAGCGAGCGTCCTTACAGCCACGGCTTCAAGGAACTGGCACTGTCCAACGGCATGAAGGTCTACATTCGCAAGACTGACTACAGTGCCGACGCTGTCACGATGACCATGCAGGCGGAAGGCGGAACATCAGTCTACGGCAACGAGGATATACCTAACTTCACGTTCATCGCCAGCGGAGTACGCGAGGGCGGCGTGGGTGACTTCGATGCCATAGCACTCCGTAAGATGCTCACCGGCAAGTCTGTCAACGTGTCTCCATCTGTGGGCAGCAGGTCACAGGCCATCAGCGGAAGCTCGTCCGTCAAGGACATGAAGACAATGTTTGAACTGACTTACCTCTACTTCACTCAGCCTCGTGAGGACTCCACAGCGTTCGCCGAGCTTATCAATAAGAGCAGGGCATTCCTTACTAACCGCAACGCATCGCCAAAGGTGGACTACAACGACTCTATCAGAGCCATACTATATGACCACAATCCTCGTCTGGCTCCTGTGCTCCAGTCCACTCTCGACAAGGTGAGCTACCCTCGTGTCATGGAGATGTACAGAGAGCGTTTCAGCGACGCCTCAAACTTCAAGACTGTCATCATAGGTAACTATGACGAGAAGGAACTGAAGGACATGCTGTGTAAGTACATCGCCACACTGCCATCAACGGGTAAGGGAGAGAAGACGGACTACAGCAGAGTGGCACGTATCGTAGATGGTGACTCTACACATAAGTTCACCAAAAAACAGGCCACACCACTCGCCAACGTCACGATCTTCCACACTGCCGACGTGCCGTTCACACCACAGAGCGACTTGGAGCTTGACTTCCTCAAGCGCTGTCTCTCCATAGCATTCACTGACTCTGTGCGTGAGGAGAAAGGCGGAACATACGGAGTAGGTGTTGACTTCGACCTCGACAAAGATGACAAACCTAACGCCACACTGCGTATCTCATACAACGCCGACCCGAGCAGATATGAGGAGCTCAACCCTATCGTCTATCGTCAGCTGAGGAACATCGCCGACCATGGACCTGCGGCAAGCAGCATGGATAAGGTCAAGGAGTATCTCATCAAGCAATACGCCCAGGCGGAGATCACTAACGACTACTGGAGCTATATCATATGGCATCAGATAGAGGATGATACGGACTTCGACAAGGGGTACTGCGACATGGTAAGAAACATGAAGGCGGAGGACGTGCAGCGCATGGCAAAACGTATGCTTGACTCACACCGACGCATCGAGGTCACCATGTTGTCTGAGTAAAGTTCTCACCGACATTCCAACATAAGGGAGTCATCATGCTCCCTAACAAAACGAAGAGGCTGGTTATGGATTCATAACCAGCCTCTCTGTTTGTCTCCAACAAGCGAAACGACCATATACAATAGGTGTAGACTCGTCGTGTCTAACCGACGTTCATTTATCCTCTGAGAACTCTGACGCCGTACCAGTTACCACCTTTGCCTCATAGGTGACATACACGATGTATGTTCCATCCGCGTCAATGGTGAACGAGTCGCCTACACACTCGTTGAGCGTTCCCTGCCACCACTCACGGTAAGGATAGGAACGCCAGCGCAGCCCCTCTGACGTGAGATGCTCACTGTCCACGTTGAAGATACTCACCTGTACTCCTGGCGCCGACTCAAACGTGGCACGTCCGCTGACAGCCATGAACACTCCATAGTCCGTGAACATATACGGATCAATGCCGAACTCACGCAGGTAAAATGCCATCAGAGATATGTTGCCTAACGTATGGTCCTCACGCTTGCCGACACATCCAAGATAAGCCACACGAGGTCTCCTGTCCTTGATATGTGCCAGCCTGCTCATCACGTGCCGCGTGCTCTTGGTCAGGTCATTATATTCCTGTTCTCTTACAATATGAACTATATCTCTGTGACGCTCGGCGAACTCACGCGTCATGGAGTCCCCATCGCCGACGATAGCATCAGGCGTCCTGCCCCAGTCCACCATCGTCATGCCGGCGCTGTCGCAGCAGCACAGATAAGATGCCCCGTCGAGCACACCGAGAGGACGACGGTCTGTAGGGAAACTGCCGTCAGCGAGTATCACGGCATCGAAGTCACAATCATATCTCATATAGTAGTCAAGTTTATGTCAGTCCTCGTCGCACTGCTCCGCCATCAGCGTCTTCCACTTGAAGAAGCCGTAGACTGCGATGACTGTATACAGTCCGTAGAGTGCTGAGTAGAAGAATATGCCCTTATAGATGTATAGTCCGAAGCACACGGCATCGACCGCCACCCATGTCCACCACTGCTCTATCCATTTACGCGCCAGCATCCACATACCCACGATGCTGAGAGCCGTCGTGAAGCTGTCCCACCACGGCACATTGCTGTCCGTGTAACGTTCCAGCACCACACCGATGACCACAAAGGCTGCAAGGAAAGTGAGGAGAAGCACTACGTACATCGTCGTAGGCGTATGTGTGATAGACAGCTCCTTACGTCTGGCACTGGCGTTGCGGTCTCTCATGGTCCACACGGCGAAACCGTAGAATGCCGCTATGAGGTAATAGACATTGATGGCGAAGTCGGCGTACAGACCGGCATCGTAATAGACAAAAATGGAGATAGCAGGCATCACAATGCCCGCTATCCACATATAGATGTTCGCTTTCAGCTCCAGCCACAGATAGACTACTCCCACCACGGTGCCGAGAACCTCAAGCCAGTTTTCTGTCAGATAGTCAATCATAGCTTAGAATCTGAGTGTCACATTACCCATGACAGTGAAGCCAGCCACCGGCGCATAACCGATTTCATTGTAACGGTTGTCGATGGTATTTCCGTAGCTCTCACAGACAGCAGAGTATACCCATGCGTTAGCTGCGTAATGCTTGTCAAAGATATTGTTGAAGTTGACACCGACGACAGCCTCCTTCACACCAATGAACTTACGGTCGCAGTTGAAGGTATACGACAGACGCGCGTCAGAAGCGGAGAAAGAAGGCAGAGAACGTGTCTTGTTCTCAGTGTTGTCCAGATACTGACGGCTGACGTAATTAGTGTGCCATACCATCTTGAATCCCTTGTAGTGGAAGTCAGCGAAGCCGTTGAGTATGGTGCTTGGTGAGAAGGCCAGAGTGGAGTTGTCATAGTGGACAGTCACCGGATTGCCTTCCCAGTTATCTACCACCTCGTCGAAGTCCTTAACCTTGTTCTTGCTGAGAGCCGCGTTGCCCTCCAAAGTGAGCCACTTACATACGTTCCATCCCGCGGTAATCTCCACACCAGCCCTGTAAGAATCCTTAATATTAGTTGTCAGAGCCTCACCGATGTCACTGACAGCTCCCGTCTGTACGAACTGATTGTCATACTTCATATAATAGAAGTTGGCGCCAGCGTACCAGCAACCTCCGTTATAGTTGTAACCCAACTCGAAGTCGTTGAGCACCTCTGCCTTAGGAGCAGGGTAAGAGCCGTTGTCAGTAAAGTTGTTACGCTCAGGCTCGCGATGGCTTCTCGCATATGAGAAGTAAGCGTTATGTCCATTGTCATGGAAGCTAACGCCAGCCTTAGGATTGAGGAAATGATACCTCTTGCTTATATCTAAAATTTGGTTAGTAAAGGTTCCGTCAGTGTTCTCGTAGAACTTGTCGTTGATACCGGTAGTGATGTAACCGACGTGTCTGTACTGGACGTCAGCGAACACATCCCAGTTGTCGCAAAGATAATAAGTAGCCTTGGCGAACACGCTCTGGTCAGTCTTCATGGCGTCAGAGTCATAGTATTTGTAGTTGCCGTCGGCGAGCAATGCCTTTCTCAGCTCAGCGTTACCCACATATGTCACATATCCATAGTGGTTACACTCGAAGTTCTGCATTGACAATCCTCCGATGACGTCCCATTCGTTGTCTTTGTAGTTGACGTTCCACACCATGCCGTAAGTGTCCTGTGTCAGTCCTTTCTTACGCACGAAGTCAGTCTTCTTGAGTGAGCTACCGTCAGAGAGTGTGAAGACAGGCAGTCCGAAGTAACTGAGTTTCTTGCCACTCTTGAACTCACTATAATATCCGTGACCGTTGGTGTAACGCAGAGACGCCGTAGTGCTCCAGTGGTCATCAATCTGCCAAGCCATAGACAATATGTTATGGTTCTGCCAGAAGTTGTCCGTGGTCTTGCTCCACAAACTACCGTCGGCGAGCGTGTAACGCTGTGTCGTGTAGTTGCCATTGTCGTCTTGTCCGGAGAGTGACTCATAGAGAGAGTTGTATCGTCCGAGACCCTTGTCGTACATATCCCTGTATCCGAATATACCAGTGCTCACGCCATAGTTGCCGTCGAGCAAGTCACCCGTGTCGACTCCGTTCCATGCCTGTCCGGTAGTCTCAAAGTTACCGATATTCTTGTATCGTACAGTGAAGTTACCCTTATCATTAATATATGTCAGCCCTCCGTAGTAGCTTCCAGAGCGTCCGTCTGTGCCATGTATGTAACCGTCGGTCTGTGTCTCATGATACGCTCCGTCGACAATGAGATGGTCGAAGAGCAGTCCAGATGAGAATGAGCCGCCGACATTGAACGTGTTATATGAGCCGTATGAGCCTGTCACCTCGAGACTTGGCGAGAAAGACGCAGCCTTAGTGGTCAACGCCACTGTACCTCCGAAAGCGCCGTCACCATTGGTTGACGTACCCACTCCTCGCTGTATCTGCACGTTGCTGAGCAAAGAAGCGTAGCTGTTCATGTTAGCCCAGAAGACACTCTGGTCCTCAGGTGAGTTGAGAGACACACCATCGATAGTCACGTTGATACGTGAGTCAGCTGCTCCACGTATTCTAAGGAATGCGGTACCAGTGCCAAGACCATTCTCTCCCCATGCCAACACACCAGGTGTGCGGGCGAAGAGCAACGGCAGCTCCTGTCCTGTCTTAGAAAACTCGTCAAGTGATGTCTTATTGATTTCAGAAACGGCAAACGGAGCGTTCTTGTTTGCCTTAACTCCCATGACCACCACGTCATTGAGATGCTCCACCTTAGTAGTGTCCGGTTGTACGTTATTCTCAGCGCCACAACCAAGCGTGCCGAAGAAAGCGGCAGCCGCCAGACTCATTTTTACCATAAAAAACTTTAACTAAAGACTAATTAATACTATATAAAGAGGTGTCATCAATCGTCCCTACGGCAGCATTACCTGCATCAGGTTATACGGGTGTAATCTCAGCGATGGACGGAATCCAAAGCACCCCTTTAGTTAAATTCGGGCGCAAAGGTAAGCATTTTTCCTGACAGAAACACACCAGATGTAAGAATTTGTCATTTTTTCATCCACACATAAATGAGAATATTAATAAAATCATATCTTTGCGTCAAAAAAAATGTATGCTATAACGATAAACCATTCGAGATTGATATGTATATTATAAATGAGATTAACGAGATAATATGGCTTCTGGTGGTAGGTATGTTGGTACTCAGTGCCATATGGTACACCATACGTCTGAAATTCTTTCAGTTCCGCATGATACCTCAGATGCTGCGTGTGATGTTTCAAAAACCTAAGGACGGCAACATCGGCTCGTTTCAGGCCTTCGCCGTGGCTCTGAGCAGCCGCGTGGGCACAGGCAATCTGGCTGGTGTAGCGAGTGCCATCTTCGTGGGAGGCCCAGGCGCCGTGCTGTGGATGTGGCTGATGGCCCTGTTCGGTTCCGCCACGGCTTTCGTGGAGTCCACACTCGCCCAGCTCTACAAGCGCAAAGGCGAGGAGTCATACTACGGAGGACCGGCATACTATATGGAGTCAGGACTGGGAAAACGATGGATGGGCGTGATTTTCGCCGTGCTCATCACACTGACGTTCGCGCTTGCCAACCAAGTGGTGCAGAGCACCACACTGTGCGACAGCGTGTCCAGCACGTTCACACTCAGCAAACCGATGGTTGGCGTGGCAATGACATTAGCCACATTCGTCATCATTTTCGGAGGCGTACGACGCATTTCACGCTTCGCTTCCATGGTGGTGCCGTTCATGGCTGTGGGCTACATCCTGCTGGCTCTCTACATCGTAATCATGAACATCACAGACGTGCCTGACGTCGTGGGACTGATACTCGAGGATGCTCTCGGACTGAGACAGGTGGCCGGCGGAGGTGTCGGAGTTGCTGTCATGCAGGGCATAAGACGTGGTTTATTCAGCAATGAGGCCGGTGAGGGCAGCGCACCTAACGCGGCAGCAATAGCGGACACACCACATCCGGTCAACCAAGGCCTGCTGCAGGCTCTCGGTGTGTTTGTCGACACTCTCGTCATCTGCACTTGCACTGCATTCATCATCATCATATCCGGCAAGTACGACTGCGGAAAGGACGGCATACTGCTCACGGCTGAAGCCTTAGAAACCGAGGTGGGCTCATTCGGACGTTACTTCATCACAGCCACCATCTTCCTCTTCGCTTTCAGCACAATAATCGCCAATTATTTCTACGGCGAGACGAACATACGTTTCTTCACGAAGAAGAAATGGGTACTCTTCACACTGCGTCTGCTCACCGGTGTGGTCGTCATGACCGGCTCTCTAGTCGACCTACAGACAGCCTTCTCTCTCGTTGACATATGCATGGCGTTCATGACCATCACTAACCTCATAGCCATCGGAGCACTCTTCCCGAAAGTCGTGGTCTTGCTGGAGAATTATAAGAGACAGCTCAGACAACACACGGCGCCAGAGTTCCACAAGAACGATATGGACGAGGACGACAGACAGAACATCGAGTGTTGGGACTGAAAATGATGAGCAGCGAACGAGCAGCTCTCACTTTCATCATCCTTCATTTGATTTTATCATATCATTAAATTCGCGACTCAAAGCACGTGAGTGCGGGTCATGTCATCTTAATTACCGTTTCACTTCGCCGACTCAAGACACGGGTCGGCATTGTGGGTTTACAGTACTGACGACACGGGAGCATATCGTCCCACCAGTGCTTCAGGTCATGTAAACACCACAGAAGACCGTCATCATAATATTTCTCACTAAAGGTAATTAAGAGTATCAATTCAAACGTTTATATATCAAATCGCAAGGTGCGTTTCCTGTTCACCGTACCTAAGGGCGCCACTGCCACCTTCGTGCTGCCGGACGGAACGACTAAGAATGTCGGCGCAGGCAGACACAAGATGCAAATGAGATGACGCAAGAATGAGAACATCCAAATAACCTTTATCTTATTGTTGATTCCTTCCAGCATTGCGTTTGTTACAGGGGCATCATACCCTCTTTACTGACTATGTGTCTTAAGGTCACTTGAATATCTTAAATACTTGGTGGAATAACGGACAATTTGTCACGTGACGAAATTTCCGACGCCTATTTTTAGTTAAAACCAGGTTAACTTATTGATAGTCACAATACAAGACTTTCAAAAAGCATAGGTCTCTTTTTTGAAATTCTCAGGTTAGGTTGTAGTCTATACGCAGGTCTGAGAATAAAAAAATCCTAACCTGAACTTTTCAACGTCCTAACCTAAGATTTCCAGACGCTGAATAAGACACGGAAAAATTCCGGAATTCATTTTTTCGCTGTCGTGTATCAACGGAAAAAGAGGAGTTTCGGACAGGAAAAATTAGGGGTGCGGATAGGAAATTCTGTCAAGTAAAAAATTCGCAATGCGGACCTGTCCACATTGCGAATTGTGTCATATCGACTTCTTATGTTATCACACAACTCTCATCGTCCACCCATGTCGGCAAGCAACATGTCTGCCCTGCCCTCCACGAGGCTGAGCAGCTCGTCCATATAGGCTCCCGCCGCATTGAATGATGTGAGCGCCTCAGAGGCTCCGGAGGTGTAGAGTCGTTTGACTAGCTGTCCCACGGTCATCCTCTCGACAGGCAGCGACGGGTAGTAGACGTCAGCGCCGGACTGGCCGCGGCTGGAGTGCAGCAGTCCCGAGCGCGTCAGCTCACCGATGGCGTAGCTGACGTACATATCCGACAGGTGACTCTCAGCCACCAGCATAGGCAGCGTGACGTTACGTCCGGATATGAAGGCGGAGACGGCGGATGACGCCACGGTAACGATAACCGTGAGCTTGTCACGTTGGCTCATGCTCTGCATCTTCTCCTGGTCATACATCGTCCACCCCTTGCTAATGACACTCATCTGCAGTATCATGTTGAGTTTGGCTCCGATGAGACAGATAATCCATGAGATGAGTGTCCAGATGAGGAAGAACGGTATGGCGGCGAAGCTACCGTACACCTTGTTATAGTTGAAGAGCGTGTTCTGGAACTCGAGGTAGATGAAATGCCACACGGTGAGCGACACGCCGGCTATCACGCCGGAGATGACGGCTCCCTGCCACTTGACCTCCGTGTCGGGCAGCACCTTATACACTAATATGAAGACGATACAGACGACGACACAACGTAACATCCAGTCGGCGAAGCCCACGTAGGCGCTCATAACTGTCTCAAGCTGTCCTGTCACGGCTCCCACCATGAGGATTGCTACGGGCAGTATGAGCAGGAAGAACATATTGGCTGGCAGGCGTTCGAACCATCCCTTACCGTCCTCCACATCCCATATCTCATTGAAAATCTCCTCCAGCTTACACATGGCGTTGTTGGCGGTGTAGAGCAGTGTGAGCAATGCCACGCCGAAGATCCATCCGGAGCTGGCCTTTGCCATCTCCACACTACGGCTGACGGACATGAGCACCTTGTCGAGTATCTCTCCCGCGCCCATGAGACGTTCTATCTGCTCCCACATCAGGCTCTCCATGCCGAAGCCCTTGGCGACGGCGAAGATGATGGCGAGGATGGGCACTATAGACATGATGGTGCTGTAGGTCAGGTCAGCAGCCTTACGTGTCATCTTCTCCTTGATGACAAGCTCCACGAGAGGAGTGAGCGTGAGCAGTCCCTTGGCCTCCCACGACTTGCGCAGGCTCGCCCCGGATATCACCCACAGCTCTTTGGTCCAGAACCCCAGTTTGTCATCACTGTTCCAGAATGCCTTGAAGATGTTATTGGCGGTTAGTCTTTCTTTATTTCCCATAGTATGTATGTTGGCTCGGTGACGTGAGATGTCACCATGATAAAAAATGTCATGTGTCATGTCTCTGCTAGTCCTCAGACACGTGAGGCTCACGTGGTGTCATGCTTGCCGCTGTGTCAGGTGAAGTGACGTCTCGACACGTCGCATCCTTCCCTGTCGGCTATGTACTATCACTCGAGATGGCGCACACGCTGCAGGAGTGTAGGATGTGAGTACTCCATGAACACCACCACCGGATGCGGCGTAAGGTTGGACAGACTGTTGGCGGACATCTTCCTGAGTCCGGAAGCGACCTGCACTCCCTTGCCGTGGACCTTGGCGTACTCGTCGGCCTGCCACTCGTGACGTCGTGAGTTGATGTTGGCGAACATCGACAGAACGATGTCTATCGGTGAGTAAAGCATAGAGAATACGATGAGATTGATGTGGAACGACGGCTGGTCGCATCCCGCCGCGGCTGCGATCTCAGGGCTGTCGATGACCAGATTGAAGAGGAAGAACATCATGAGAGAGGTGACGGCGTAGGAGCATATTCCTTTAATCTGATGACGATGCTTATAATGACCTATCTCATGAGCCAGCACGCCGACAATCTCATCCGTGGTCAGTTGTTCTATCAACGTGTCATAGAGCACGATACGCTTGCGGGGGCCGAAGCCGGTGAAGTAGGCGTTGGCGTGGGTGGAGCGCTTGGAGCTGTCCATGACGTATATGTCCTTGATGGCGAATTCCACCTGACCGGCGAATGTCTCGATGGCGTTACGCAGCTCACCTTGCTGCAGTGGCGTCTGCTTATTGAACAGAGGAACGATGAGGTCGGAGTAGAAGAGCTGAATGAAGAGTGTGAAGAGCATCACCGCGCCCCATGCCGCTATCCAATAATAACGTGGCATGAGCTCATAGAGAACAACCACCATGGACAATATCAAGGCGGTGAGAATCATGCTCACCACTGTCGACTTGAGCAGGTCAAGGAAGAAGGTGCGGTGAGTGGTCTTGTTGAATCCGAAACGCTCCTCAATGACGAAGGTGGAGTAATAACTGAACGGAATGTCTATCACCAACGTGATGAGGTATATCACACCCATAAACAACAGAGTGAGCAGCACGGGACTGTCGGTCACCTCACGCACCACGGAGTCAATGAGCGAGTAACCGCCAGTGGCGAAAATCAGCAGCGAGACGATGGTGTTGACCACATTGGTGATCACCGACATACGACGGTTGACGCTGGAGTACAGCTGCTGACGCTTGTACGCGCTGCTGTCGTATATGCCCGACAACTCCTCGGGAATGGGACGACGCGACGCTTTATGGTTGAGGTACATCATGAATATACTATAGCAGAACTCTGCCATGACGATGGCGATAATAACGTAATACAACATAATCTTACTGTTCATCTTTACAAAAAAAATCTGAGCAACAACATTAGCCACCCAGAATACTTCCTTTTCTCACGACGCAAAGGTAATAATAAAATCACATTTTATCTCACCATTCATCATTTATTTTCTTTTATCCGCGGACAGCGCTCTACTCTGCATCACACGAGTATGACATTATTCTGACTCTCCGGCTCTGACATCTAATCCTGTCCGTCAAGGACGACCCGTCCGAAAACAACAGTCCCCGGACATCATGACCGACGTCCGGGGACTTATATATTTATCAACTCTTACGCTTAGTCGCGGTAAGCGTTGAAACGCTTGTCAGGATTGAAGCTGTGCTGTGGCTCCTTGTAGTCGTCCTTTGATGCCACGATGATCTTGTCGAACTCGCGGAGACCAGTACCAGCAGGGATGAGGTGACCGCAGATAACGTTCTCCTTCATACCCTCCAGCGGGTCAGTCTTACCTGAGATAGCAGCCTCATTGAGCACCTTCGTTGTCTCCTGGAATGAAGCGGATGACATGAAACTCTTAGAACCGAGAGCGGCGCGTGTGATACCCTGGAGTATCTGTGTCGCTGTGGCTGGCACGGCGTCACGTACCTGAACTGTCTTGAGGTCGCGGCGCTTGAGCATTGAGTTCTCGTCGCGGAGCTTACGAGCAGTGACAATCATACCTGGCTTCATAATCTCTGAGTCGCCGGCGTCCGTGACAACCTTCTTGCCCCAAATGCGGTCATTCTCTTCGATAAAGTCGAGCTTGTCGACAATACCGTCCTCAAGGTACTTAGTGTCACCAGGGTCATTAATCTGCACCTTACGCATCATCTGACGAACGATAATCTCGAAGTGCTTATCGTTGATTGACACACCCTGCATACGATAGACGTCCTGAACCTGGTTCACGATATACTCCTGAACAGCTGTAGGACCCTTGATAGCAAGGATGTCGGCTGGAGTGATGGCACCGTCAGACAGTGGAGTTCCGGCGCGCACGTAATCATTCTCCTGTACGAGAATTTGCTTTGACAGCGGAATAAGATACTTGCAGACATCACCAACCTTGGAAGTGAGGATGACCTCACGGTTACCACGCTTGACACGTCCCATAGTCACCTCACCGTCAATCTCAGCGACGATGGCAGGGTTAGACGGGTTACGAGCCTCGAAGAGCTCAGTGACACGAGGAAGACCTCCGGTGATATCACCAGCCTTAGCTACTGAACGAGGTATCTTGACGAGGATGTCTCCGGCAACAAGTTTCTGCCCGTCCTCAACAGAGATGTGTCCGTTGATTGGGAATGAATATGTACGGAGAAGCTCACCGTTCTTGTCCATGATATGACAGTAAGGCACAAGCATACGATCCTTAGATTCAGTCACGATGTAGTCCTTCAAACCTGTCGTCTCATCGGTATCCACACGATATGTGACACCTTCCTTCACTCCCTCGAACTTCACGATACCGTCGAACTCAGTCACAATGACAGCGTTGAATGGGTCCCACTCAGCAATTACCGTACCTGCCTCAACAACCTCGCCGTCAAGAGCGTAGAGGTTTGAGCCGTAAGGCACGCTGACAGTAGAAAGAGGTATACCAGTGTTCACGTCGAGGAAACGAAGCTCTGCAAGACGACCTACGACAACCTTTCCGTTAGGATGTTCTTCTGTAGGACGGTCGATGGTACGAAGTTCCTCGAACTCGAGCTTAGATGTGTTCTTAGCCTTAATCTGTGCGTTGGCTGCCGCATTACCGGCGACACCACCGGCGTGGAACGTACGGAGTGTCAACTGTGTACCCGGCTCACCGATGGCCTGAGCGGCGATGACTCCGACAGCCTCACCCATCTGTACCATACGCTGTGTGGCAAGGTTACGTCCGTAACACTTCATACATACACCCTTCTTGCTCTCACAGGTGAGCACAGAACGTATTTCAACACTCTCGATGCCCGCCTGGTCAATCTCGTTTGCTATGCGCTCAGTGATCTCCTCACCTGACGCAACGATGAGCTCGTTAGTGGCAGGGTTAACGATGTCATGTACTGACACGCGTCCAAGGATACGCTCGACGAGGCTGGCAACGACACGGTCACCGTCCTTGAGAGCTGTGCAGACGAGTCCACGCAGAGTACCACAGTCCTCCTCGTTGATGATGACGTCATGTGACACATCGACAAGACGACGTGTGAGGTATCCGGCGTCGGCAGTCTTGAGGGCTGTATCGGCAAGACCCTTACGGGCACCGTGTGTTGATATGAAGTACTCGAGCACTGACATTCCCTCCTTGAAGTTGGAGATGATCGGGTTCTCGATGATGTTGTTATCTGAAGCACCTGCTTTCTGTGGCTTGGCCATCAAACCACGCATACCGGCAAGCTGAGCAATCTGATCCGCAGATCCACGGGCACCTGAGTCAAGCATCATGAACACGGCGTTGAATCCCTGGTCAGCCTCTGTCATCTGCGTCATCAATGTCTTCTTGATGCGCTCGTTGACCTTGGTCCATGTCTCAACGACCTGCTGGTAACGGTCTTTGTCGGTGATAAGACCGAGCTCATAGTTACCTGTGATCTGGTCGACAGTGTCCTGACCTTCCTGAACGATGTCTTTCTTCTCGTCAGGGATGATGATATCGTCAAGCACGAATGACAGACCTCCCTCGTATGCCTTGCGGTAACCGAGGTTCTTGATACCGTCGAGGAACTCACAGGCACGAGCCATACCGACAGTCTTGATAACCTTGGTGATGACCTTCTTGAGGGCCTTCTTACCGATAACCTCGTTGACGAAGCCAACCTCGGTAGGAATAACCTCATTGATGATGATACGACCTACTGTGGTCTCCACTATACGACGTATCATATTACCATCAACATCAACATCGTCTACCATACACTTGATCGGAGCGTGTACGTCTACCTTACCCTCGTTGTACGCAATGATTGCCTCCTCCGTTCCGTAGAATGTGATGCCTGAGCCCTTAGCTCCCGGACGTATCTTAGAAATATAATAGAGTCCAAGCACCATATCCTGTGAAGGAACCGTGATAGGCTCACCGCTGGCAGGAGAAAGGATGTTATGTGACTGAAGCATGAGGAGCTGTGCCTCGAGCACCGCCTCATTTGACAACGGGAGGTGCACGGCCATCTGGTCACCATCGAAGTCGGCGTTGAACGCTGTACATGCGAGTGGGTGGAGCTGGATTGCTTTACCCTCAATCATCTTAGGCTGGAAAGCCTGGATACCGAGTCGGTGAAGTGTCGGCGCACGGTTGAGGAGCACTGGATGACCCTTCATCACGTTCTCGAGGATATCGTATACGACTGGCTCACGACGGTCAACAATCTTCTTGGCTGACTTCACCGTCTTCACGATACCGCGCTCGATGAGCTTACGTATGATGAATGGCTTGTACAGCTCTGCCGCCATGAGCTTAGGAAGACCACACTCACCCATCTTGAGCTCTGGACCTACGACGATGACAGAACGCGCTGAGTAGTCAACACGCTTACCGAGGAGGTTCTGGCGGAAACGTCCCTGCTTACCCTTGAGGGAGTCAGAGAGTGACTTGAGTGGGCGGTTGCTCTCGCTCTTCACCGCTGATGACTTACGTGAGTTATCGAAGAGAGAGTCGACAGCCTCCTGAAGCATACGCTTCTCGTTACGCAAGATGACGTCCGGAGCCTTGATCTCGATGAGACGCTTCAGACGGTTGTTACGTATAATGACACGACGATAGAGGTCGTTGAGGTCTGATGTGGCAAAACGTCCACCATCCAGTGGAACCAACGGACGCAGGTCTGGTGGAGTCACTGGTATGTTGTGCATAATCATCCACTCAGGCTTGTTCTTGCCGCGTGAGGCTCGGAATGACTCGACGACCTGCAGACGCTTGAGCGACTCTGTCTTACGCTGCTGTGATGAGTCCTGGCTCGCACGGTCACGAAGCTCATATGAGAGTGCATCTAAATCGACCTTCTTCAGGAGGTACTCAATAGCCTCTGCACCCATGAGGGCTATGAACTTGGCAGGATCCTCGTCTGGAAGTGAGAGGTTGCTTGCTGGGAGGTTGTCAACGATATCGTAGTACTCCTCCTCAGAGAGAAGCTCGCCATCGACGATGTTCTTCTCCTCATTCTCAGCTATACCAGCCTGAATGATGATGTAACGTTCGTAATAAATGATAGAGTCGAGTTTCTTCGTCGGTATACCGAGAAGATAGCCTATCTTATTTGGAAGTGAGCGGAAATACCAGATGTGCGCTATTGGAACGACAAGACCGATATGGCCAGTACGCTCGCGACGAACTTTCTTCTCTGTCACCTCCACACCGCATCGGTCACAGACGATTCCTTTATAGCGGATACGCTTGTACTTGCCGCAATGGCACTCGTAGTCTTTAGTAGGACCAAAGATACGTTCACAGAACAAACCATCGCGCTCAGGCTTGTAGGTGCGGTAGTTGATGGTTTCCGGCTTCAACACCTCGCCGTAGGAATTTTCAAGTATCTCCTCTGGAGAGGCAAGACCTATAGAGATCTTCGTGAAGTTGTTTCTTACTTTAGTTTCTTTCTTAAAAGCCATCTTTATATTTTGTTTTCAAGTCTATGGACTGGCGGCTCGACTACCATCATCGACGGGGTGTCACTCAACGCCAGACCGCAACTTAATCTCAGACCTGTTTATATTATTCCAATGTGATACTCAAACCAAGACCGCGAAGCTCGTGGAGAAGCACGTTGAGTGACTCTGGGATGCCTGGTGTAGGCATTGGCTCGCCCTTGACGATAGCCTCGTAAGCCTTTGAGCGTCCCACAACGTCGTCTGACTTGATGGTGAGGATCTCCTGGAGCACGTGTGAAGCACCGAATGCCTCGAGAGCCCAGACCTCCATCTCTCCGAAACGCTGTCCTCCGAACTGAGCCTTACCACCGAGTGGCTGCTGAGTGATGAGTGAGTACGGACCGATAGAACGCGCGTGCATCTTGTCCTCAACCATGTGACCGAGCTTCAACATGTATGTGATACCTACTGTAGCAGGCTGGTCAAAACGAAGACCTGTCTCACCATTGAAGAGGTATGTACGTCCATAACGTGGCAAACCTGCCTTGTCGGTCCACTCGCAGAGGTCCTCAAGCTTTGCTCCGTCGAAGATTGGAGTAGCGAACTTGACACCGAGCTTCTTTCCGGCTGAACCGAGCACAGTCTCGAAAATCTGTCCAATGTTCATTCGTGAAGGCACACCCAGCGGGTTGAGCACGATATCTACCGGAGTACCATCCTCGAGGAACGGCATATCCTCCTGGCGTACCACCTTAGAAACGATACCCTTGTTACCGTGACGTCCGGCCATCTTATCACCCACACCGATCTTACGCTTCTTAGCGATGTACACCTTAGCCATCTGTATGATACCTGATGGAAGCTCGTCACCTATAGTGAGCGCATACTTTTTACGCTTGAGCTCAGCGTCGAGAAGCTTGTACTGCTTGAGGTAGTTGATGACAAGCTGACGGATAAGACCATTGACATGCTCGTCCTCAGTCCAACCACTGAGCTGCACAGCTGTGTAGTCTATATTATCAAGGGCACCCTTGATGAACTTAGCACCCTTTGGTATAATGTCTGTTCCCATGAAGTCCTTGACACCGTTTGACAGCAGACCGTCAGTCAGCTCAAGCAACTTGTCGAGAAGAATCTCCTTAAGATCGTTGACTTTGTCATTGAACTCCTCGTCAAACTTAGGAAGTCTCTGCTTGTCCTGTGCCTTAGCAGCACGTGTCTTGATAGCTTTTGAGAAGAGCTTCTTGTCAATGACAACACCTGAGAGTGACGGAGTAGCTTTGAGTGAGGCGTCCTTAACATCACCGGCCTTGTCACCGAAGATAGCACGAAGCAACTTCTCCTCTGGTGAAGGATCAGACTCTCCCTTAGGAGTAATCTTACCGATGAGGATGTCTCCCGGCTCAATGTGAGCACCAACACGAACAATACCATTCTCGTCGAGGTCCTTAGTAGCGTCCTCGCTGACGTTAGGAATGTCTGACGTGAGTTCCTCAACACCACGCTTAGTCTCACGCACCTCGAGAGAGTACTCGTCGACATGTACAGATGTGAGAAGGTCCTCACGAACGACACGCTCATTGAGCACGATGGCATCCTCATAGTTGTAACCCTTCCAAGGCATATAAGCCACAAGGAGGTTACGTCCGAGTGCCAACTCACCATTCTCTGTCGCGTAGCCCTCTGTGAGGATATCGCCAGCCTTGACACGCTGACCTTTGTTACATATTGGACGAAGGTCAATCGTCATATTCTGGTTCGTACGACGGAACTTAGGTATCTTATACTCCTTGAGAGCAGGCTCGAAGCTTACGAACTCCTCGTCCTCTGTTCTGTCATACATTATACGTATCGTAGTAGCATCAACATACTCTACAGTACCATCGCCCTCTGCTGTAATCATAGTACGTGAATCCTCACACACCTGTTTCTCAATACCAGTACCTACGATAGGAGCCTCTGTACGGAGAAGTGGAACTGCCTGACGCATCATGTTAGAGCCCATCAATGCACGGTGAGCATCATCATGCTCCAAGAACGGAATGAGCGCAGCAGCAATAGAAGCAATCTGCTGTGGAGAAACGTCGACGTAGTCAACCTCTGATGGTGGTACGACTGGATAGTCTGCATCCTGACGACACTTAACGACCTTACGGATGAAGTGTCCTTCCTCTGTGAGAGGAGCATTACCCTGACCGATAATCTTGTTCTCTTCCTCTTCAGCAGAAAGATAAACAACATGGTCATTGTTAATGTCACAAACGCTGTCCTTGACTACACGATACGGCGTCTCAATGAATCCGAGATCGTTAATCTTAGCGTAGACACAAAGAGAAGAGATAAGACCGATGTTAGGACCCTCAGGAGACTCAATAGGACAGAGACGTCCATAGTGAGTATAGTGAACGTCACGCACCTCGAATCCTGCACGCTCACGAGAAAGACCACCAGGACCAAGGGCTGAAAGACGACGCTTATGTGTCACCTCGGCAAGAGGGTTGGTCTGATCCATGAACTGTGAGAGAGGGTTCGTTCCGAAGAACGAGTTGATCACAGATGATATAGTCTTAGCGTTGATAAGGTCTGTCGGAGTGAACACCTCGTTGTCACGTACATTCATACGCTCACGGATTGTACGACTCATACGCGCAAGACCTATAGCGAACTGGTTTGCTAGTTGCTCGCCCACAGTGCGCACACGACGATTTGACAAGTGGTCAATATCATCTACCACGGCCTTTGAGTTAGCGAGTTCAACGAGATACTTGATGATCTCGATGATGTCCTCCTTTGTCAAGACACGAACGTCTGAGGCTGTTGAGAGACCAAGCTTCTTATTGATGCGGTAACGACCTACCTCACCGAGGTCATAACGCTTTTCAGAGAAGAAAAGGTTGTTGATAACCTCACGAGCTGAAGCATCATCGGCAGGGTCCGCATTACGCAGCTGACGATAGATATAAACGACAGCCTCCTTCTCAGAGTTACTTGGGTCTTTCTGAAGGGTGTTGAAAATTATTGAGAAGTCAGAAGCGTTAGCACCCTCGTGGTGAACTAGAATTGTGTCAACACCAGAAGAAATAATATCCTCAATATTGTCCTCTGTAAGCTCTACCTCACGGTCAATAATAACCTCATTACGCTCAATAGATACGACCTCACCAGTATCCTCATCTACAAAGTCCTCATTCCAAGACTTAAGCACACGTGCAGCGAGCTTACGTCCGATTACCTTCTCAAGGTCTTTTCTGCTAACCTTGATCTCATCGGCGAGATTAAAGATACTCAAGATGTCTTTATCCTGCTCAAAACCGATGGCGCGGAGAAGAGTGGTAACCGGAAGTTTCTTCTTACGGTCGATATAAGCATACATAACGTTGTTTATATCGGTAGCAAACTCAATCCAAGAACCCTTAAACGGAATAATACGTGCAGAGAAAAGCGGTGTACCGTTAGCGTGAACGCTTGATCCGAAGAACACGCCCGGTGAACGGTGGAGCTGAGACACAACGACACGTTCGGCACCATTGATGACAAACGTTCCGTTATCAGTCATGTAAGGGATTGGACCGAGGAAAACATCCTGAATAACAGTGTCGAAATCCTCATGGTCAGGGTCAGAACAATACAATTTCAGCTTCGCCTTCAAAGGAACGCTGTAAGTGAGTCCGCGCTCGAGACACTCCTCGATAGAATACCTTGGAACATCAATATAGTAGTCAAGGAACTCGAGAACAAAGTTGTTACGAGTGTCATTAATCGGGAAATTCTCTGAGAAAACTTTATAAAGGCCGTCCAACTTACGATTCTCAGGAGGAGTGTCAAGCTGCAAGAAGTCACGGAAAGACTTAAGCTGAACCTCCAAGAAATCCGGGTAAGGCATTGGATTCTGAACACTCGCGAAGTTTACTCGGTTATTGATGATTTTAGACATCTTGTTTTATTTTGAAAAATTTACGTGAAAAATCCATATATCCGTCAGAATTCAGTGAGGGGACATACAGAGAAATGTCATAAAGACACAAAAAGGTTAAGAATACCCAACCTGAGTATTCTTAACCAATCTTATCTAAAGTAATGAATTACTTAATCTCAACCTCTGCACCAGCAGCCTCGAGAGCAGCCTTAACAGCCTCAGCTGTAGCCTTGTCAACACCCTCCTTAACGTTAGCTGGAGCAGCGTCAACGAGCTCTTTAGCCTCCTTAAGACCGAGACCACAAGCCTCCTTAACAGCCTTAACGACACCAAGTTTAGCAGCACCTGCAGACTTGAGGACAACATCGAATGAAGTCTTCTCCTCAGCGGCAGCAGCCTCACCACCAGCAGCAACTACAACAGCAGCAGCAGCAGGCTCAATTCCATAAGTTTCTTTAAGTTCGTTCTTAAGATCGATTACTTCCTGTACTGTGAGCGCAACGAGCTCAGCAGCAATAGCTTTAATATCAGCCATTTTCTTTAATTTATTAAATAGTTAATATTTCTTTTTTTTATTACTCCGCAGCAGTCTCTTCTGCCTTCTCGTCACGGTTCTCAAGAGCGCTTACAACGTTCATGATTGGTGACTCGAGAGCAGCGACAACATCTGCGATAAGTTCGTTCTTGCTCTTAAGAGCGACAAGAGCAGAAAGATTCTCAGCGCCAACATATACCATACCCTCAGCGTAAGCAGCCTTGAGCTTTGGCATATCGTTATTGTTCTTAGAGAAATCTTTAATCAAACGCGCAGGTTTATTTGCTGTGTTGCAGAACATGACAGCAGTTGTCTTAGTGAGTGAGTCACCCAACTGAGCAACATCGAACTCCTTCTTCTCAAGAGCCTTGATGAAGAGAGTGTTCTTAACAACCTGGAGCTTAATCTCATTCTTGAAACACTCACGACGGAGAGCACTAGTCGTAGCAGAGTCAAGAGCAGTTACGTCAATGATATAGAAATGAGCGTAGTTGTCAAGAGTCTCCACGAGACTGTTTATAAGTAAGCCTTTATCTTCTTTCTTCATAAGTCAAATCGTATTAAATTATTCAGCCATCTTTGGTTCAACCTTGATGCCCTTACTCATTGTACTAGAAAGATAAATGCTCTTAATGTATGTACCCTTAGCAGTAGCAGGCTTCAGTTTAACGATAGTGTTGATGAACTCCTGTGCGTTCTCGCGAATCTGCTCAGCAGTGAAAGACACCTTACCGATTGAAGTGTGAACGATACCAGCCTTGTCGACCTTAAAATCGATCTTACCAGACTTAACCTCACGGACAGCCTTAGCTACATCCATAGTAACTGTACCGCTCTTTGGGTTTGGCATGAGACCACGAGGACCAAGGACACGACCGAGAGCACCAATCTTACCCATGCAAGAAGGCATAGTGATGATGACATCAATATCAGTCCAACCACCCTTGATCTTCTCGATATACTCATCGAGACCAACATAGTCAGCACCTGCCTCCTGAGCCGCAGCAGCCTGATCTGAAGTTACGAGTGCGAGCACACGAACCTGCTTACCAGTACCGTTTGGCAGAGAAACGACACCACGAACCATCTGGTTGGCCTTACGTGGGTCAACACCTAGACGGATGTCGATATCAACAGAAGCGTCAAACTTAGTGAAAGTGATATCCTTCACGAGCTGACTAGCCTCGCTCAATGAATAAGCCTTCCCTGCTTCAACCTTGTCTGCAACTATTTTCTGATTTTTTGTTAGTTTACTCATTGTAATTGAAGTTTTAATCGTTTTGTCAGGGAATCCTACTTAACAGTAATACCCATGCTTCTTGCAGTACCTGCAATCATAGACATAGCTGACTCAATAGTAAAACAATTCAAGTCTGCCATCTTATCCTCAGCGATAGCCTTTACCTGATCCCAAGTTACCTCAGCCACCTTCTTACGGTTAGGTTCTGCAGAACCCTTCTTAACCTTGGCAGCCTCCATGAGCTGAACAGCAGCAGGAGGAGTCTTGATAACGAAATCGAAAGACTTGTCTGTGTAATAAGATATAACTACAGGGAGCACCTTACCGGCCTTGTCCTGTGTTCTGGCATTGAACTGCTTACAGAAATCCATAATGTTAATACCCTTAGAACCAAGAGCAGGTCCTACTGGAGGTGATGGATTTGCAGCGCCACCTTTAATCTGTAATTTGATTAATCCAGCAACTTCTTTAGCCATTTTTGTTCTATTATTAAAAATTTAACGATGTGAAGGAAACGGTCTGCGTAACATCATCCCAACTCCTTCGTGACTTGTGAGAATCCCAACTCCAACGGAGTTATTCGTCCAAAGATTTTGACTGACACTTTAAGCTTACACTTATCAGCATTTACCTCTTCGATGATGGCGTCGAAGCCATTGAAAGGTCCGTCAGTAACCTTAACCGACTCGCCGACAAGATAATCAACCTTAGGAGTCTCCTGTACTGGTTCCTCACCTTCCACGTTTATGCCAAGAAGCCTGTTGACTTCAGACTGGCGTATCGGTGTTGGCTTATCCAATCCACCGAGGAACCCGAGGACACCCGGTGTATTGCGAAGCATGTGAGGAATCTCACCGATGAGTGCAGCCTCAACAAGCACATAGCCTGGCAGAAGATTTCTTTTCTGCTCAACTCTCTTGTTATTCTGCATCATCTTCACGACGTTCTCCGTAGGTATGAGAACCTGTGATACATAGTCGCCATAACCATGGTTTTTCATGTCAAGTTCGATATACTCTTTGACATTACTCTCCTTTCCGCTTATAGCGCGTAAAACATACCACTGCTTTTCGATATCTGCCATAATTACACCCTTTCAGTTAAAAAATTGAGTAAACAAGCGACATCATGTTCTCGAAGCAAGTATCAATAACAAAGACTACCAAAGCAATGACAATGGAAGCAGATAAAACTATCACTGCACTGTTCGTCAACTCTTTGTATGATGGCCAAGTCACCTTGTGCACAAGTTCATCGTATGATTCTTTGCAATTATTTATGATTCTATTAAACATATCCAAGAGATACTCTTTTATATGTCGACTGGTCGAGAGACCATTGACACATTATTTTACTTAAGCACGGGAAGAGAGACTCGAACTCCCGACACCTGGTTTTGGAGACCAGTGCTCTGCCAACTGAGCTATTCCCGTAGAAAGGTTGAGAGATAGGAATAAAAATATTCTTAAACTCTCAACCATTATCTTGAATGCCTGACGAAGTCAAGCTATCAGTCAGAATTAGTCAAACACCTCAGTAACCTGGCCTGAACCGACTGTACGACCACCCTCACGAATAGCGAAGCGGAGACCTACGTTGATAGCAACTGGGTAGATGAGCTCAACCTTAATCTCAACGTTGTCACCTGGCATAACCATCTCAACGCCGTCTGGGAGAGAAATCTCACCTGTACAGTCCATTGTACGGAGGTAGAACTGTGGACGATAGTGGTTCTTGAATGGAGTATGACGACCACCCTCTTCCTTCTTGAGGACGTAGATAGACGCCTTGAATCCCTGATGTGGAGTGATAACACCTGGGTGAGTGATTACCATACCACGCTTAACCTCTTTCTTATCGATACCACGGAGGAGAAGACCTACGTTATCACCAGCCTCACCCTCATCGAGGAGCTTACGGAACATCTCGACACCAGTAACGACAGACTTCTTGTCCTCACCGAGACCGAGGAGCTGAACCTCATCACCTACCTTGATGATACCAGTCTCGATACGACCAGTAGCAACTGTACCACGACCAGTGATTGAGAACACGTCCTCAACAGGCATAAGGAATGGCTTCTCTGTGTCACGAACAGGCTCCTGAATCCAGTTGTCAACAGCGTCCATGAGCTCCATTACCTTGTCAACCCACTCTGGTACGTCATTAAGTGCACCGAGGGCAGAACCACGGATGAACGGAGTATCCTCTTCGAAGTCATACTGAGCGAGGAGGTCACGCATCTCCATCTCAACAAGATCGAGCATCTCTGCGTCGTCAACCATATCACACTTGTTCATGAAGACAACGAGACGAGGCACGTTCACCTGACGAGCGAGAAGGATGTGCTCACGAGTCTGTGGCATAGGACCATCAGTTGCAGCAACAACGATGATAGCACCATCCATCTGAGCAGCACCAGTAACCATGTTCTTGACGTAGTCGGCGTGTCCCGGACAGTCAACGTGAGCATAGTGACGCTTAGCAGTCTCGTACTCGATGTGAGCAGTGTTGATAGTGATACCACGCTCTTTCTCCTCAGGAGCGTTGTCAATCTGATCGAAAGACTTAACATCCTGACCACCGAAGCCCTTATCGTGAAGAACCTTAGAGATAGCTGCTGTAAGTGTAGTCTTACCGTGGTCAACGTGACCGATTGTACCAATGTTTACGTGCGGTTTGGTACGCTCAAATTTTTCTTTTGCCATAGCTTTATAAATATTCTAAATTGTTATAAATATATTTTCATCGAAAGCGGGAGAATTCCCGTAATCTAATTTCATTCAAAGCAAGGGGAGTCCGCAAACTGGCAGAGCTGTTACCGAGACTTGAACTCGGGACCTCTTCCTTACCAAGGAAGTGCTCTACCGCTGAGCTATAACAGCAATTTGTCCGTTCAACGATGTCTCCCGAGACTCATTAAGGTGGGCACAGATGGATTCGAACCACCGAAGGCGAAAGCCAGCAGATTTACAGTCTGCCCCATTTGGCCACTCTGGAATATGCCCTCCTATCATTCAAAAGGACTTGCACTCCTATTCACAACACTCATGCAAATCCTCCGAGCCTCTTGTCGGATTCGAACCAACGACCCCGAGATTACAAATCACGTGCTCTGGCCAACTGAGCTAAAGAGGCAAAAAAAGCCGTTCCGTACAAGCAACTCGTACGAAACGGCTGCAAATTTAGGCATTATTTTCCAAATGCAAAATTTTTACAGGCTTTTTTTTAGATTTTGCCCTGTTTTTCCTTGTATTTCTCCAACTGCTTTTCCAAAGCAGCGAGAGAGTCATCAATAGCTTCCTCGAATGTGTCGCAAATCTTCTCAGCGTACAATTCATCACCAGCCAAAGAGACAGTAATACCTGCCTGTTTATTGTGTGATGTCGCTGGCTTCACGACCTTTAATGACACCTCTACCTTTCTTATATTGTCACAAAACTTATCCAGTTTACTCACTTTCTTCTGGATGAACTCCTGCAACTTTTCTGTTGCCTCAAAATGAATTGTCTTAACGTTAATATCCATAGTTACCCATTTATTAAAAGGTTCATAAAAACACCTCAAGTGCGAGGATGTGCGTTTTTGTAAGCATTCTTAAGTTCCTCGAACGACAAGTGTGTGTACACCTCCGTAGTAGCTAGGCTCTGATGCCCCAAAAGCTTTTGTATTGACCCCAGGTCAGCCTCGTTATTCAGCATAGCCGTCGCGAAGGAATGCCTGAGTACATGAGGAGAGCGTTTCTTTTGTGTGGTCACAAGTGAAAGACCGTCTTTTACTATCTTTGTCACGGACACCTCATTAAGAGGTCTGCCGTGCTCATTGACGAAAAAAGTGTCAGGATGACCGCCCACAACCTCACGACGCAGGACCAGATACTTACGGATCTCATTGTCCAGTTCATCGCCGAAAGGAATGATGCGTTCCTTGTTCCTCTTTCCGAGCACCTTAATCTGTCTCATCGACAAATCCACGCGGCCATCGTCAAGTGACAAAAGCTCAGCGCGTCGGATACCCGTCTCATAGAACATCATTATGACCAGCCTGGCTAGCACCCCCTTATAGGAGTCATCGCCCTCAGTGACCTCAAGAAGTCTGTCCATATCCTTCTCTCTCACGAAAGTCGGCAGACGTTTAGCCTTCTTAGGTCCGGTGATTTTAGACAAAGGATTGACGCTTACCCACCCCATCATCCTAAGGTAACGGTAGAAAGACCGCAGTGCGCTCAGCTTACGGTTGACATTCGCCACGGCGTATTGTTTCTCATCCATAAGATAGACAACCCACTCTCGTACATCCATGGAGCTGACCTCTGTAAAATTCACCTCTCGTCCCGCGCTTTCAAGAAACTCGCTGAAGTCCTTCAAATCGGAGGCATAGCTTTCGATTGTTCTACCGGAGTAATTTCTCTCCGACCTCAGATATTCGAGAAAAGCATCGGTCCACTCAACCCCGTTCGTCATACAAAAAACATCCTTTTTTATTTTTTCACTAAGTTAGGACATTTCCGTTAAACGACCAAATCTTTTCGGCTGTTTTTGACTTTTTATTATTCCCCCACGGACGATTAGTCCTCGTTAAGGTGGAGCTGGTTAACGTAGATGGCGTGCTGCATCTTGATACGCTTAACAACAGATGGCTTGTTAAACTGCTTGCGGTTTCTTACTTCCTTAATCACGCCAGTCTTTTCAGACTTTCTCTTGAACTTCTTGAGAGCCTTCTCAATGTTCTCACCTTCCTTTACAGGTACAATAATCATTCTAATTCTCTTTTAATGAAATTGTTAATAATAATAAAACTTTGTCATTACGGATGGTGTCGTGACAGAAGTGTCGACACCATACACCTAACGGGCGGCAAAATTACTGCAAAAAAGTCAAACGGCAAATTTTTTCAGCATTATTTTGCCACCATCAGTTATTTTCCCTTATGAGAACGACATGATTATGTTGTCACTGCTCTGTCAGAACTCCACATTGGCAAACACGTCCCACGTTGCGTCGACAGTTATGTTAAAACCCGTGGACCCATAATCAAAGAACACACCGGAGAATACAGTGGAATATCCCTTTTTCAGAGGCACGTTATGGTACTCCTTGCTTTCTATGACATTATTCAAGGCGTCAAGTCCAGAAAGTTTCACACTGACATTCGACACCTCAGCAGACAGCTCGTCAGCAGGCAGGAAAGTGAATGCACTGATGTTAATGGCATTAGCCGACCTATGTTTATCCGTGATGTCCAATGCCACCACCCTCTCCACAGAAGTGGAAGCAAAGCCGGTGACAGCGTTAAGGTTATTGCTCACGCCCTCGAACGTCAGCTGCAGTTTCTGCGCCTCATCAGGTATATGACCAGTCAATGCGAAACGCACCCTCGCCACGGCATGTGCCATCGGCACGTCGATGGTCGTCGTGTTCTTTCCCACCACTATGTCAGAGCTGTGGATGTAAGCGTTAGGGAATCCGGAGAACGCCACGTCGGTAGGATCCTCAAGGTCAGGGTGCGCCGTGTCGCTGTGCCCCAGCACCACAAGACGATAGTTTCCATACTTTACGTTCTCGAGAGAGACGACACCAAAAGTGGCGCTGGCACTGTTCTGGTCCACCTCCATATATTTAGTGTACGAGCCGTCGTCGCCCACCTTGTAGAGCACCAGTTCCAGCATAGTGAACGCCTCACTCAACGCCGCACGTGTGGGTTGCTGCGTAACCGTCAGCCCACTCACATTGAACACCAGGTTGGTGTAACCATCCATCTCAGACACAGTTCTGTTCTCACTAATCTCATCGTTGCCGGCACATGACACTGCCAACGACATGAGTGCTATGGCAAGCACTCTCAAAACATTCATTTTCATACTCAGGTTTATTTAATTAATAATACGTAATATAAGGTAGAGTTATTCATTCACCTCCGTCATTTACAAAAACAGTGACGTTGACAATCCGCTCCCGTCCGGTTCGCCACACAAGCCGGACGGCAAGAGGCGGAATGTATATTTATAAAAACAGTAAAAAACTCAAAAGAACAGGTCAGTTGCACATCAGTCCATGTGGAACATCTCCGGCAGCGGTATGCTCACAGGACTATTATCCGGATTAGTCTCCATGATGTCGGCCATGTACGCCCACCATTTCTGGCATATCGCCGTGCCACCCAGGTCCTGGCTACCTCCGTCACCCTCCAGCTCCTGATAAGCATAGAGCACGTTGGTGTCCTCATCGAGGTATATACTATAGTTACGCACGCCAGACTCTGTCAGCAGCGCTTTAAGCTCTGGAAAGATATTAGCGTGACGTTTCTTATACTCCTCCTTGCATCCCGGTTTGAGATACATTTTGAATGCTTCTCTTTTCATTGTAGTCTATTGATTATTGATTAAAGTTAGTCAATCATAAGCCGTTCCGTCGCCTCCGATTAGTGAATTATCACCATTGTGGCCCCGAAACCGTACTGTTGGAACGAAGCGTCCTGATACTCACAACTCTTGTATTTATCCTTAAGCGTATCAATCACCGCCTTACGCAACACACCGTCGCCTTTGCCGTGGATAAACACGATGCGTCGTCCCTTCTCCCTGATATGCTCATCCATGACACGTCGGAAAACACCCACCTGATACTCCTTGATGTCGCCGGCGCTCATGCCTTTAGTTGTCTCCAGTATCTCGTGTGCGTGCAGGTCCACCTCCAGCACCTCATTCTTCTGCTTAGCCCGTTGCTGTCTCGCCTCGACCTTATCCTTTTCCCTCGCCGCCTTCTCATTCTCCAGTCTTTCCAGTCTCGCCTCCAGCTTATGAAGAGCCATCTCCAGCCTCACCACCCTTGCCTCGAGGTTCTCATCCTGTTCATCGTCACGCTCACGCTTATCCTTCGTCACGAGATACTCACGTCCATCAACGGGTCGGCTCACCTTCTCTGCCGCCGGCTTCTCAAAATTATACTCATTGGTGTCAATCACCACCAAGTCATCCTGAAGACAAGGTATCTCAAACCCATCCTCATCCTCCACCAAAGCGATGCCTCCGGCCTTGAAGCCTCGCACCACGCCGCCCCCCACGTCATTGAGGAACCTGACTTTATCACCTACATTCATCTTAACGATATGTTTTCACCTTATTAAACCGAAAAAACGGCGTCGGAGCCCGACAGGCATGTCGACAATCCGCCAGATGCAAATTTATGATATTTTTTCAACAAAAAGACACAAACAACATTTTTTAAGGAATTTTTTGGAAAAAAAAATTACATACGTTACCTTTGCACAAATTAAGTAAAAATGTGTAATTCACACACTGTCACTATTTAAAGGGTGAAATGAAAAGAAAAGGAACATTATCAGATAAAGAAAACTCGCTTATCGCACTGGTGGAAAGCTCTGTCAAGAGACATTGGGATTTCATGGCTTACACTGACTACGGCACTGACACTAACTACACGTACGGTGACGTGGCGAGGGACATAGCCGCCCTACACATGATGTACGAATCGCTGGGCATACAGAAAGGCGACAAAATTGCGTTGTGCGACAAGAACAGCACACACTGGGCTGTGGCATTTCTGTCCATCGTGACATATGGTGCCGTGGCTGTGCCTATCCTGTCGGATTTCAGCGTGGAGCAGACACAGAACATCGTGGCACACTCCGACGCCAAGCTGCTCATTGCCAGCAAGGACGCATACGGATTCCCTCTCACACTCAACACCAAGACATGGACCTTCTTCGGTGAGGACGGGCAGTACGAAGCGCTCTACGCCGCCATGTCAAAGGTCAGTGTGGACAAGGACATGCTGACATACAGACGTGACGAGCCCGAGGAGTTGGCTGTGATAAGCTACACGTCAGGCTCCACAGGACGTTCCAAGGGTGTCATGCTGCCATACCGCTCATTACTCTCCAACACGATGTTCGCTGATGAGGTGATCGGCATAGGATGCAAGAGCAAGACGATGGCCATACTGCCTATGGCTCACATGTACAGCTTCGCCTTCGACTTCATTTACGAGTTCTGCACGGGCTGTCACGTACACTTCCTCACCAAGATACCGAGTCCGCACGTGGTCATCAAAGCCTTCAACGACATCAAGCCGGTGATAGTCATCTCCGTGCCTCTCATCATAGAGAAGATTGTCACGGGACGTATCTTCCCGATTCTACGCAAGCCGATGCTCAGCACACTCGTAAAGATACCACTCGTCAAGCAGCTCGTGTACAAACGCGTGTGTCACATACTCACAAAAGCTTTCGGCGGCAACTTCTACGAGTGCATTATCGGAGGAGCGGCGTTCAACAAGGAGGTGGAGGACTTCCTCAACAAGATAGGATTCAGATACACCGTGGGATACGGAATGACAGAGTGCGGACCGATACTCGCCTATGAGGATTGGAAGAAGTTCGTCAAGTTCTCATGCGGTAAGCCAGCACCGAGGATGGAGATAAAAATACTCAGCGACGACCCAGCTCACGTGCCTGGAGAAATCCTGGCTAGAGGAGCCAACGTGATGCTCGGATACTTCAAGAACGAGGAGGAGACGGCGCGCGCCATCGACAAGGACGGCTGGCTACACACCGGCGACCTGGGCACAATGGACAAGGACGGCAACATCTTCATCAACGGACGCAAGAAAAACATGATACTCAGCGCCAACGGCCAGAACATCTACCCGGAGGAGATTGAGGACACCATCAACACGTTCGGATACTTCGACGAGTGTATCGTTGTGCAGAGAGAGGACAAGTTGGTGGCTCTGGCAGCCATATCCGACAAGACTCTCAAGGACAAGGGCATGACCATGGACGAGCTGAAAGATCAGCTCAGCGCCTATCGCAATGAGATGAACAAGCGCCTGCCGAAGTTCGCCAACATCATTGACATAGAGATTGTTGAGGGAGGATTCGAGAAGACTCCGAAACAAAGTATCAAGAGATATCTGTACAAGTGACGCCGAAGGACTTTTTTCGACTTCACGACAAGCAAACGAGACCGCAATCATGACAGCTCATAGTTGCGGTCTCTTCTTTTCAGCGCATCTTCGGAGTGATGTCACATGAAATCCGTATTTACCATTCATCACTTACGAATGGAGACAAGCTGACTGACAAGCGCCGCAATACGAGCGCCGCTTGAGAGCTTCGGACAGACGAAACGCCTTCACTGATGTTCCGGCACAAACAAAAATACGGCAACCCGAACGGGCCGCCGCATAAAAGAATGAAATAAAAACTGAATTACTATTCGAAGCTCCATTTACTGAGATTCCAGACATAAGCATATCCCTTCTTAAACTCCTTAGTGTTAAGAGTTCTGCTATATGAATGGGCTACGCCTCCAACCTTGAAACTAATCACTGCGTTTTCAATCGTTGTCGGGAAAAGCGCGAGGTAGAACTCCAGGTTACCATCTTCAGCAGATGTTGAAGATGACAAAGACACGCTTGAAGCTGATGAACCAGCTGTGACCTCACCGGTGCCGGCATTCAATGTACCAGACGAAACGTAGAAGTTTTGTGAAGAACTTAACGTGACATCACTGACAGTTCCTGACTGACCAGGCATCACAATCTTAACAATGGCTATCGCATGATTAAAATTGAAGATAACATTTCCTGCGCCAGGGCAACTTCCTTCATTTCCGTTATAGGTGCCTGTAGCGTAGATATAGTCATAAGAGCCACCTATAGCATCCAACGTGCCGACCTGTGTCGTTGGCAATGAGACAGGCACAGCAGTATATGGTGTGCTAGAAGGAGCATTACCATTATACGGGTGATAAGCCGCGTACTCAACACCCTCAGTCAAACCCCATCCCTCACCATTAAACAAGGCGTAGTGGTCATCATCCGCACAGTCATTAGACTTAGTTAATTCCCATCTCGCCTGAGAATTAGCCGGGTTAAGCGGGAACACGCCGAATACCTCATTAAAACTCCATCCAAACACAATAGAACTTTCAGCGTCTGTTAAGTTAATACGAGTAGTCCCCTCATAAACAAACGGTTCTAATGTCAACGCATACTTAGTAGAACTATTGACGCTCTTCTCACTTACCGCCTCTTCGACGTCAGACGTACAAGAGCTAAGCACTGCCGCCAAAGCGAACAGAGAATATAAATACTTTTTCATACACGTCATTTTTTTTAACGGTTAACCCTCATCGACTTAGTCAAAGCCGACACTTACTCTCTCTCTGGTATCTCCCGTTGATGACTTCGGAAGATCATTACCTTGAATATGCGTAAAACTACCAGCTAAGATAGAAACTCGTATACGAGACGCACGCTCCGAAACGGAAGGAGCAACATATTTTTCACGTTTTTTCATAAAAAAAGATTTAATTGGGTTCATCCGACATTTCGAGTGATACGGCAGTCGTGTAGTGCATAGAGTCTTAGCGTGAAATACCTGTCATCCCTGAATCCATA
>FLNY01004837.1_pt1 | contig 42536 bp, 31 predicted proteins | sample 1140381 | NCBI WGS metagenome assembly FLNY01 (sample SAMEA3878172, study PRJEB12797) | bioreactor metagenome | biome: Moose rumen | place: Sweden | collected 2011-10 | reverse complement strand
ATTTCTGATAATAGCAGAAATTAAAACATCGCACTTTCAGAGTTACCTCTAAAAATTGCAATTTTTAGAGGTTCCCTTTAAGCATTGCGAGACAGCACTGGCGCTCTCGGTAGGATTACCCGCACATTCTGAATTCTTCTCTGGCTCACCTCTTCTACCTTAAAAATCACGCCGTCATATTTCAAAACAGCACCGATTTCAGGAAGCTCGCCAAACTGCTCTAAAAGCCAGCCCGCAAAAGTATTGTAATTCTCACTTTCTAAGTCCAAATCCAAAAGCTCGTTCACATCGTCAGTCTTTAAGTCGCCTGGAACTAAATATTCCGTGATTGAAACAGGATGAATCCGATTTTCTGGCGGAAGCTCGTTGTGAATCGAGTTTATGCTTCGTCCGAAAACAGCTCTCAAAATGTCGTCCATCGTAACGATTCCGCTGTTGCTTCCGTTTTCGTCAATTGCGATTGCAAAGCTCTGTTTTTCTTCTTTGAATTTTTGCAAGAGATCTGTCGCATATAGAGTTTCCGGAACGAAGAGTGTCGGCCTCATATATTTTTCGGCAAAAGATTTTTTGCGGGGTGAGATTCCCGTATCAAGTACGGGAATGACATTAGCATCTGTCATTGTCAGGTTCACATTAGCATCTGTCATTGTCGGGCTTGACCCGACAATCTTTTCCGGTGCCTTCATCAAAACAGTCTTGTAAAACAACATTCCGCAAACCTTTGAAAAATCTCCGTTGCAGACTGGAAGCCGTGAATAACCGGAAAGGGCAAAAATCTTTACTATTTCGTCGTAGCTTGCGTCAATCGGAATGAACTGAACCAGGCTCCTGTGCCGCATTATGTCCTTTATGTGCAAGTCGGTGAAGTCGAAAATCTTATAAAGCATCTTTTTTTCGCTGGATTCAAGAGTTCCTTCCTTTGCACCGATTTCGATTAAAGATTTCAGCTCGTCCTCGGTGATAAGCTCCTTTGAATTCTTAAAGAAAACCTGCAAAATGCCAGTGATTCCGTTCGTGATTTTAGAAAAAATCCACACGATGGGGAAAAATAATTTCTGCAAAAGAATAAGCGGCGCCGAAGCAAATGAGGCAAAGCCCACAGGATGAACAGAAGCTACAGTTTTCGGAACAATCTCACCAAAAATAATTAAGACAAATGAGATTGTAAAGGTTGCAATAGTCGCACCCTTGTCTCCCAAAAGTGAGATTGCAAGTGTCGCCGCAAGACCTGAAACGAGAGATGTGACGAAGTTAATTCCAATCAAAATCAGGGAAAGAAGGCGGTTCGTGTCCTTTTTAAGATAAGAGATTTTTTTGGCGCTCGTGTTTTTCTTTGAAGAGCTGTCCTTTTTCTGCAAGGTTTTCAGCATAAGTCGCGTTATAGAAAGAAAAGCAGTCTCGCTTCCGGCAAAAAATGCAACGACAAGCACGAGAAGGGCAATCGCGCTGGCAGGAATTATGATTTCAGAGAGAAGATTCATAAACGCCCTCCCTTGTCAGTGGCAACAGGCTCCCCCATTCCCCTTTCTGCCGGTCGCTCCAATCGGAATGACATGGACTCATCGTCATCAGAAACTTTTTCCTCCTGTAATTCCTCGTCCTTTTCTATTGCCTGCTCAACATGGACAGTGGCGATTCTGTGACCTTCGAGTTTTTCTACCGTAAAGATAAAATTGCTTTCTTCGATGCACTCGCCCACAATCGGAATTCTGTCGAGCTTTTCGCAGATGTAGCCCGCAATCGTCTCGTTGATTTTTGACTCAAGCTTTATGTGAAGAGTTTCCTCAAGGTCAATCAGGCGGGTCGAGCCGTCAATTGAAGTAGAGATGAATTCCTCAAACTCGCTGCGCTCCTCTTCTTTTTCGTCAGACTCGTGATAAATATCGTCGGCAATAGAGCCAAAAATCTCCTGCTCGATGTCTTCGATTGTTAAAATTCCGTCTGTTCCAGAATATTCGTCAATTACGATTGCAAAACTCTGGTGATTTTCGTGCAAAAGCTCCTGAATCGATGACATTTTCGTGCTTCCGGGGATAAAAAGCGGTGGCCGCATAACCTTTCTGACCGAAAAATCGTTCCTAAACTCGGTGAAAAAAAGCAAGTCCTTTACATAAAGAACTCCGATTATGTTGTCAATGTCGTCATTTTCGTAAACAGGAAATTTTGAAATGCGGGTCTGCTCGCTAAGACGGACTACTTCCCTATAGCTCATCGAAGGGTCAATGCAGACAACTTTGAGCCGTGGAATCATAATGTCCGTGGCATTTAAATCTGTAAACTTGAAAACCCGGCTCATCATTTTCTTTTCGTCAGATTCAAGAACGCCCTCTTCGCCCCCCACATCAATCAGGGTTTTGATTTCATCTTCTGTAAAGGAAACTGATTTTTTTTTCGTGTTGATTCCGAAAATCCGCAAAATTCCGCGAGAAATAAAGGTAAAGAAGATAACCAGAGGTCTCAAAAGGTAGAAAAAGATTTTTACGAACCCGCTCAGGGCAAAGGCACAGGTTTCCGGGTGGGTAGTCGTTACGCTTTTCGGCGTGATTTCTCCAAAAATCAAAAGAAGGACTGTGGCTATAAATGTTGCTATTGGAAGACCTTTAGCACCAAAGAGCTTAAGGAAAATTGAAGTTAATATGACAGAAAGAGCGACATTTACGATTTCGTTTCCGACAAGCAGCATATTCAAAAGCTCTTCTTTTTTTTCGAGGAGTTTGCTAGCCCTCGCAGCGCGTTTGTCGCCTTTTTCACGCAAAAAATGAACACGGAGCTTGTTAAGACCTAAAAAAGCGCTCTCGCTCGCCGAAAAAAGCGATGAAAGGGTAATACAAAGGGCGGCGAGAATAAAAAGAATTATGAGCGTACGGGAAGGATAGTCGTCCATAAAATAATTCTAACACAAGTCACAAAGATTTTAAACACCACATACAATGCTAAGGAAACACTGAGTAATCGCGTCAAGTGTTAATCAGCGCTTCCCTAATTTCTGATTGACTTTCTGTTTACCAAAAAAATTCCCAGACAAACTAAAATGAGCGAAATGATTGTCACAAGACCCGTCTGACTTTGCTCATTAAGGAAAATTGAGCTTAAAATTACGCCGAAAACAGGATTTAAGAAGCCAAAGATTACGACACGGCTCACATCGTTGTGAGAGAGCAAAAGTCCCCAAAGCGTATAGGCGACAGAACTTACAAAAATCAGATAAAGCAAAAGAGATGCAGACTGCAGGGTAAAACCAGAAAAGCGGCCGCCAAGACAAAAGCCTGTCAAAATCATGACTGCCCCGCCAAATGCAAATTGATAACCTGAAAGCATAACCGTATTTTCGTCCCGGCTGAATAACTTCATAAGGCAGCCCGAAAGTCCATAGCATACGCTGCTTAAGAAAATAAAGCCTTCTCCACCAAAAGAGATATGATAATCGACTTCTTTTCCAAAGACCGTAACCAGAAGGACCCCGACAAAGCCGACTATACAGCCAAAAATCTTTAAAACCGTGAGTTTTTCCTGCTTAAAAAGCAGGGCGGCAATCAAAAGAGAAGCAAAAACATTCGTGGCAAGGATTACGGAAGACTTTACGCCCGGGCAGCGGGTCAATCCGCCATAAAAAAAGAAATACTGCAAAATAGTCTGGACCATCGCCAATGCGACAACTTTTTTAAAGGCAATCACAGAGCGCGGAAGAAGAAGCTGCTTTTGCAAGAGCGAGCCGAACAAAACCGTAAAAATACCCGCAAAAAAGAAACGGACGCCCGCAAATAATACAACGGTCGGAGTATCATCAGATGCAATAGAAAACAAGCGGTATCCGATTTTTATGGAAGGAGTCGCACTACCCCACAAAAAGCAACAAAGAGTCGCCCCGAGAAAAACAACAAAGATATTTGAAAAAACCGATTTTTTTTGATTCATTTCTGCCATATTTAAATTATCGGAAAATTTAGAAACTCCTGTTAGATAACAGAATGTTAGGTATTAGAGTTTTTTTTAATGATAGTGTACAATAAAGTTCGCAATTTGGGGAAAATTAAAAAGGAGACTTCTTTTGACTGCTTTACTGGTTTTGACTTTTTTATTTTTTGCCGGCAGCATTATCGGCTGGGGAATCGAGCTTTTCTGGCGGCGATTTTTTTCTAAGAATAATCCTGAAAAGAAATGGATAAACCCTGGTTTTCTGACTGGACCTTATCTTCCTCTTTATGGACTGAGCCTCTGTCTGCTCTTCGCCCTTTCTTTTATCGATGTGAGTTTTGTGGAGAGTAAATGTCTCCAAAAACTCCTGCTCTTTATTCTAATGGCTTTTGCCATCACTGTTATGGAATTTATAGCGGGGCTTATCTTCATCAAGGGCATGAAAATCAAGCTTTGGGATTACAGTAAAAATTGGCTGAATATTCAGGGAATTATCTGCCCGCAATATTCTTTTTACTGGGTGATTTTAAGCGGAGCATATTATTTTCTTGTTCATCCCCGCATTTTGGAATGGCTCTATTGGTTTACGAATCATCTTTCATTCAGTTTTGTTGTAGGATTTTTTTACGGCGTTTTTACAATTGATTTGTGCTATACTTTCCAGATTTCAACAAAAATTCGTGAGTATGCAAAGGAAAATAAGCTTGAAATCCGTTACGAAAATCTGAAGGAGTCTATTAGAAAACGCAACGAGGAATTTGAAGAGCGGAAGAGATTCTTCTTTGCATTAAAGTCAAATCATCTTCCGCTGAAAGACATTTTACGCGAGATTTTTGAGCACTAGATTAGCGGGCGATTGATTATTTTCCGAAATATGCCAGTGCATTACCGAATGAGATGTCTTTGACAATCTTAATCAACATATCCATATCATCCGGGTATTCGCCGTTCTCGACCCAGCCGCCGATTACATTGCAGAGAATGCGGCGGAAGTATTCGTGGCGTGAGTATGAGAGGAAGCTTCGGCTGTCTGTGAGCATACCAACGAATGCTGGAATCATGCCCAGGTTGCCGAGAACTTTAATCTGCTGTTCCATGCCGTCGCGGTGATCGCAGAACCACCAGCCTGAGCCAAGCTGGATTTTGCCTTTGATTCCGCCGCCCTGGAAACATCCCATGATTGTTCCGATTGAGTAGTAGTCTTTCGGGTTCAATGTGTAGAGGATTGTCTTTGGCATGCCGCCCTTTTCCTCGATGAGGTTCATAAGGCCGGCGAGATTTTCTGCCATTGGTTTGTCGTGGCTTCCGTCGAAACCTGTGTCAGGACCGAGTTTTTTGAACATTGCCTTGTTGTTGTCGCGGATTGCGTTCATGTGCCACTGCTGAACGATTCCTTTCTGCTCGTAAGCACGACCGAGAGCGACGAGAACTTTTGTCTTGTAGGCTTCGGCCTCGGCTTCACTGATTGCTTCGCCGTTGAGTGCCCGTGCGACAACTGCGTCGATGTTTGCGTCAGTGTCGATTTTGCATGGAGGGTACTCAAGTGCGTGGTCAGAAGCACGGCATCCGTTCTCGATGAAGAAGTCAAGGCGTTTGATGAGGGCTGCGATTACATCGTCAGAAGTCTTGATGTTGATTCCAGAAACTTCGCTCAATTTGGCGATATAGTCTTTGTATGTAGGAAGATTGATGTTGATTGCTTTGTCCGGGCGGTAAGACGGGCGGACTTTTGTGTTGATTTTTCCGATTGGAGCTGTTCCTGCGGCGATTGCCTTGTGATATTCGAGAGAGTCAATCGGGTCGTCTGTTGTACCGACAGCGTAAACATGGAATTTCTCGAAAATGCCTTTAACGCTCAGTTCATCGCTCTGAAGCATTTCGTTTGCTTTTTCCCAGATTCGTGGAGCTGATTTTACTGTGAGCGGCTCGTCGATTCCGAAGTATCGCTGAAGCTCAAGGTGAGTCCAGTGGTAGAGAGGATTGCCGATGAGGTGTTCGATTGTCTCTGCCCATTTGAGGAATTTTTCGTAATCAGGTTTGTCGCCTGTGATGTAGTCTTCGGTTACGCCGTAGGTGCGCATCTGTCGCCATTTGTAGTGGTCGCCGCCAAGCCAGATTTCAGTGAGATTCTTGAATTTTTTGTTCTCTGCAATCTGAGCCGGAATAAGATGACAGTGATAGTCCCAGAGAGGCTCGTTTTTGCAGGCCTCAAACAACTTCTGAGCGGTTTTTGTCTCGAGAAGGAAGTTTTTGTCCATGAATTTTTTCATTTTTTATACTCCAGAAATGCCTTTTAAAAGCACATTTTGCCCATTATATCACGATGAGCATAAGAAAGAAAGTGTAAAATTCATCTTTTAATTGCTCACTTCACTTTTTCAGATTTTTATGATATGATAAAAAAATATGAGTGACGAAAAATTTGAATTTTCTGTAGACCAGCGAATCGTTTATCCTAGTCAGGGTGTTGGTCAAATCAAAGAAATTTTTGACAAAAAGCTTGGTGAAAAAATTGTCAAATACTACAAAATTTATCTCGAAGTTTCAGATATGATTGTTATGATTCCTGTAGAAAATGTGCATATGCTTGGAATACGCCCGATTGTTTCTGCAGACGACGCTTTAAAAGCTCTCGAAACCTTAGGAGAGCCAATCGAATCTGTTACATCAGACTGGAAGCTTCGCTATCAAATGAACCTTGATTTGCTAAAAAAAGGCAGTATTTTTGACATCGTAAGCATTGTCCGATGTCTTTACCACCGTTCAAAAGTAAAAGAGCTTCCAATTCAGGAGCGAAAGCTTTATGACAGCGCACGAAAGCTGCTTGAAGACGAAATTGCATTTGCCCTCGACAAGCCGGTAAAAGAAGTCGAAGAAATGCTTCACGCAAAATTAGAGCCGCTTGGTGCATTAATCGTCAAAAAGGCAGTCGTTCAGGACGATGACGATGATGACGACGATGAATTTTCCGACGACATTTCTTCTTCAGACCGCGACGACAATGACGAAGACGGTGATGACGACGAAGAATCAGACGAAGTAGATTCAGGAGACGATGGCGATGACGGAGACGACGAAGACGAATAATCTTGCTTTGGTCCTGGTTGCGGCCGGAGTTTCTTCAAGAATTGGCTTCGACAAAACAGGAACAAAAATCAAAAAAGAATACCTCCCTATGAAGGACGGAACGGTTCTTTCCACAGCGGCAAAGGCTTTCTTGTCCACGCTCAATTTTTCTACAGTCGTAGTAACATTTCCTGCCAACGATGACTTGGCACTGGAGCAAAAAAAAGCCGAAGACGCGCTTTTTGCAGATTCTTTTGTAAAGACTCTTTCTTCAAAAGTTGATTTTATCTTCATTCCAGGCGGCACTACCCGCCAGGAGTCAGTTCATGACGCTCTCGAAGCTATAAGCGAAAAAAATCCTGACTGCGAGCTTGTTTTCATTCACGACGGAGCACGCCCCTTCATAAAATCAGAGACAATTTCCCTCAGCTATCGTGCGGCCCTTGAATTCGGAGCGGCAGTTCCAGGTCTTCAGCCAACCGAAACTCAGAAAAAAATTGACGAAAACGGCTTTATCACGAAGCATCTTGTGCGCTCAAGCCTTACAGCCGTTCAGACTCCGCAAGTCTTTCAGTTTGAGCCGATTCTCGAGGCGCACAGAAAAGCATGCGAAACAAGCAAAGTCTTCACGGACGACACTGAAATTTGGGACGAATTTGCCGCAAAGCACAAAAACGAAAGGGGCGAGAGTCTTTCCCGCGTAAAAGTCGTTATGGGAGACCCTGAAAACAAAAAAATCACATATCCGGAAGACATAAAATCCCTGTAAATAAACAAAAGCTATGATTCGTGTTGGACTTGGTTACGACAAGCATATTCTCCGGGAAGGACGCCGCCTTATTCTGGGTGGTGTCGTCATTCCCTTTGAAAAAGGCGAGCTTGGACACTCTGACGGAGATGTTCTTTTGCACGCCATTACGGACGCACTTTTAGGAGCGGGCGGTCTTGGAGACATAGGCTCATATTTTCCGCCGGAAGAGTCAAAATGGAAGGATGCCGATTCTTCTGAGCTTTTAAAAAAATGCTGGTCAGATGTAAGGTCAGAGGGCTTTTCCCTTGGAAATATTGACTGCGTGATTGCCCTTGAAAAGCCCAAATTTCTTCCTTACCGCGATGAAGTACGCTCCTCCATCGCAAGAATCTTAGGCTGCCAGAAAGAACAAGTCTTTATCAAGGCAAAAACAGGCGAAAAGCTCGGCGATGTAGGAGAAGGTCGTTGCGTTGAAGCCTGGTGTGTCTGTCTTCTCGAAAAATAAAGGGACTGTCCAATAAGTATGAGTCATTGCCGTGCTTGATACCCTGTCATTGCCCGGCTTGGCAACCTGTCATTGCCGCACTCAAGGGCATTGCTTGTCGCCCTTGCTTAGATGCGGCAATCTCTTGTATTGCAATTAAATGGATTTTCGGGTCAAGCCCGAAAATGACACTTTTTGAACTTATTGGTCATCCCCATGACAGCGGCGGCACGATAATCTTTATTTCAAGCCATTCATTTCCAGGGTTGCCTCTACTTCGCCTAGAGTTCTCTTTAGCCTGCGGGCAATTTCTTCCGGAGTCCAGCCTTGTCGCCTTAAAGTGATGATATTATCCTTTATTTTTGGCAAAAGCGGCCCTTGCGAGAAGTAAGTGTTTGAATCTGCAGTAGGGATGCTCTTTATATCATTCTTCGTCATCTGATGAAGCAAATCGATTTTTTCATCAGCTTCTTTTGAAAGATTAGTGAGCCGAACCTCAGCCTCAACGATTCCTTCTCTTGCGTTTTGAACCTGCCTTATTCTCTCTTCTGTTTCAGAAAGCAATGACTTAAGGGAAGTCATCTGTTCGATTGCATCATTGATTCTGCCAGAATTTTCTGTGACCTCATCAATTCTTGACTGAATATTCGCAATCGTATCTGGAAGATTCTCGGCCTGACTCTGAATTTTGTCGAGACGGCCCTGTACATCCTGAACTTTATCAAAGGTTTTGTCGACTTCGCCCGACATTTGCTCCAAAATCTTTTGCTTTTTGTCGAGATTATCACACCGTCCCGCAATTTTGTCGAGAGATTCGTGAAAGCCCCGGACGGTAAGCTGCAATGACTGCAAATCTGAATGTTCCGTCTGCAAATCATTGATTTTCTGCTCCATATTGTCACTAAGCTCAACGAGCCGCCTAAAGTCGCTGGCAATTCCGTCTACGCGGCCTTTTTCTGCCGTAAACTGAGCGAGTTTTTTGTCAATATCGCTGTTAATCTTCTGGATATTGTCAAACTGATTTTCAAGCTCATTAAGGACATTTTTGTATGTGCCGGCCTTGTCAAGCTCGTTTTTGATTCCCTCAACCTGCTTTTCAAGGCTAGCCTGAAGCTCGTCTGCCTTCTGGTAAATCGCCATTCTTGACTCAAAGGTCTTTACCTGACCGTCAATTTCTGAGAAACGGCTTTGCAAAGCGTCAGTATTGTTGTTCATCTGATTTATAATTTCTGCCTGACGATTTGCAAGCTGCTCGCGCATTTGGGCAATCTGAGCCTTTATTTCACGGACAGCGTCCTGTGAATCGACATTCTGACTTTCAAGCTTATTCTGAGTTTCAAGCAAAATTCTGTCGTAAGTTTTCTGCTGATCCTCGATGATTTTTGCAGATTCCAGCTTAAGGTTTTCGATGGAAGATTTTACCATATCACGGAGATTTGAAATGTCGCCCGTAATTCCTTCCTGGTCAGAATTTGCATTTCTCTTGAATTCCTCAAAATCGGCATTGAACTTCGCCTTTAATTCTGCAAGAGTCTGCTCCGCCGCCTTGTCGATATTTTCGATTTTAAGCTTAAAGTTGTCCTGAGCCTGCTCAAACTGAGTGTTGAGCTGCTGACTCCAGGCACGGAATTCACCGACCATGGCATCGATATTAGCCTTGTTTGACTCGTTTTTGTTGAGCAAGTCAAGCTCAAGGTTACTGATTTTTTCGGCACTTGAATCAATTGACTTGTTAAGAAGCTCGTTGAGTCGCTCACCGTAGGTTTTAAGTGTTCCCTTAATGTAAGAATCTGAGTTTGTAGTGGCCGCTTCCAAATCCGCACGGTTTTTCTCACGGAAATCATGCATTTTCTGCTCGACCTCGATAATCTGTGCCTGCAAATCATCATTCGTCTTTTTGATGAGATTGTCATATCGTTCGAGCGTTTCGCGCGTTTTTTCAGTAAGACCGGCAGTATGATTTCTTAAATCTTCCGTGTACTTGGCTTCAAGCTGCCTTCTTGATTCCTCTTCGTCAGACTGCAGAAGGCTCATCTTAGAATCAAAATTCTCCCGCCAAGAATCAATGCTTGCGTCAATTTCCTCACTTCGTCTTCTTAAGTCCTCACCGTATTTCTTTTCAAATGCGTCAAGAGCCTGGCTTACATTCGTGCTGGCCTCTTCCTGCAATGCCCTGAGAGAAGATTCAAGCTCGCTAAGCCGAGAGGCCGTGATTTCAGAGTCCTTTTGAATCGCGTCCTGGAACTGATTGTGCCTTTCCGCCTGCTCCTGAGTAAATTTATTGAATTCAGAAATTACATTGTCCTGAGTTTTTGAAAGCGCAAGCTTAAGCTGGTCTTCAAGCGCGTCAACATCAGCACTCGTCTGCTCAAGTTTTTGGAAACGATAGTCCATTCCCTGCTGGTAAGTTTCGAGCTCCTGATCAACAAGCTTGAAAAGCTCTGATTTTTTGGTGTCGTAAGTCGCCGCAATGTTTTCAAGAACATCTTTAAGCATCTGGTTAATTGCCTTAATCTGCTGGTCAGACTGTAATTTAAATCCATTAAGCTGCTCTGTCGCAGCCATAACTGTCTTCGTGATATTTGCCGCAGCCTCGCTGGCACCTTCAGTAGATGAAGCAAGATTTTGCTTTACCTCGCTTAAAGCCTCGTCAACCTTTTCGTTCGCGTTATTTACACGGCTTTCAACGGTTGTTTCCAGTGTTGAGATTCTAGTTTCAACCTCAGATTCAAGATTTTCGACCTTTCCGATAACCTCGTTCTGCAAATTCGTAACCCTGTCGGCGACATTTTCCTGCAGCTGAAGGACATTATTCTGCAAAGTTCCGACCTTTTCTGAGACATTTTCCTGTAGTGTTGTGACACGGTTTTCAACTTGCTCTTCAAGGTCACTGACCATCTGTTTTACGCCGTCCTGCATTGAAGTAACTTTTGTTCCGACCTCGTTCTGAAGTCCGATTACCTGTTCAGCGACATCCTGCCTGATTTCTGAAACCTTTCCGTCAACCGCAGAAAGAAGCTGCTGCATTTTGTCCTTTACGCTTTCGTCAATTTGCGATACATCAGAATTTACTTGCTCGTCCAATGCGCTGACCTTCCGCGCAACTCCGTCAACTATTACAGTAACCTTTGACTCAACGATATTCTGTAAGCCGCCGACCTTTTGCTCGACAACTCCCTGAAGCTCATCGACCTTAGTTTTTACCTCACCTTCAAGACCTGAAACCCGCTCATTTACGAAGCCCTGCAGGTTCAAAACCTTGTCGTTTACGGCTCCTTCAAGCCCGTTTACAGTCATAGAAACCTGATTCTGCAAATCTGTAAGCTTGGCAAGGACTTCATCCTCAAGCCCTGTCGATTTTCCGTTTACAAGATTCTGCAAGAGTTCAAGTTTTTCCTTAACATTCTTGTCGAGCCCTGAAACCTGAGAATCTACAAGTGACTGAAGATTTTCGACAGTCTGGGTGACATTATTCTGTAAATCGCTGACCTTTTGCGAGACGCCGCTTTCCAGCGTTCCCACCCTTGTTTCGACATTATCCTGCAAGGCACCGACCTTTTCCGTCACAGTGCTTTCAAGATTTGAAACTTTTTCATTTACGCTGTTTTCAAGCGTCGTGACACGGTTTTCTACATCGTTTTGAAGTTTTTCAGCCCGCTCATTCACTCCGTTTTCAAGCGTTCCCACCGTATTCTCAACGCTCTGCTGCAATGTCAAAACCCTTTCGTTTACATTTGAGAAAAGGCCGTCAACTTTTTCACTGACTCCGGAGGCAAGATTATTGACTTTTTCATTCACGCCGCTTTCAAGGCTTCCAACCTTTTCATTTACGGAATTTTCCAAGCCATCAACCTTTTCATTTACAGAGCTTTCAAGATTTACGACCTTTGAATTTACGAGATTTTCAAGATTTGAGACCTTCTCCGTGATTGAATTTTCAAGTCCGCTAACCTTCTGCCCTACAGCTTCATCAATTCCTGAAACCTTGTACTCAACGATGTCATCCATATCTGCGACTTTATCGCTGACTTTCTGCTCAAGCTCCTTAATTTTTGAATCCACATCGTTTTCAAGGCCGAAAACCTTTTCGTTCACACGGTTTTCCATTCCGTCAACCTTTGAGTCAACGGCCGCCTGCATTGCATCAACCTTTTCGTCGATACGGGCGACAATCTCGCCAACCTTTCCGTCGACATCGTAGTCAAGTCCGTTGACACGATCTTCGACAGTCTGAACAAGAGAATTGACCTTTCCGTCGACAGTTCCCGAAAGCTCGTCAATTTTTCCATGAACTGCCTGCTCGATTGTATCGATTTTTTGTCCGACTTCATTCTGCAAGGCAAGAACCTTTCCGTTCACTTCATCCTGAATATTATTTACACTGTTTTCTACAGATTCCTGAAGATTTGTAATTCTGGAACCGACCTCTGCCTGCAAATCACTAACCTGATTTTCAACTCCGGCAGACAAATCATTAAATCTGCTCACGACATTTGACTGAAGTTCCGTGAATTTTCCCTCGATTCCTTCTGAAAGGCCTGCGACCCGTTTTTCAACGCTTTCTGCCATTCCGCTGACTTTTTCTTCAACCTCGGCCTGACGGGCATAAATTCCGTTTGTAAAATTCTCAACCTTTACATCGACATCGCCGACAAGACCGTTGATTTTTCCGTTTACCTCGCGCTGAATGTCGTTTACATTGCTTTCTACCGTGTCGTGAAGTTCAGTAACCTTTGTGTCAATCTCATTCTGCAAGCTCGTGATTTTTGTGAGCATATCACGCTGCATATCATTGATTTTTGTGTCAACGCCATCGTTAAGCCCCGTAAATTTTGAAACTACGCCAGACTGAAGCTCGCCGAATTTTGTCTCGATTCCACTGGAAAGATTCGTAAAGCGGTTTTCAACTCCGTCAACAAGCGTAGAGACCTTTGTCTCAATTTCATTCTGTTTTTCTGTTATGTCAGAGGTGAAATTGTTTACGCGGGAAGCAACATCGCCCTGCATTGAATTGATTTGCTCCGTAACCTTTGCCTTAAATTCTTCAAGGTGGGCATTTGAGATTTCTTCCCATTTCGCGTACGCAGCCTGTTCTTTTTCGTCGGCATTTGCAATCGCCTTTTGGAAGAGCTTTCCGTATTTTTCCTGAAGAACCTGAATTTGTTTTACAAGAGTCTCCCGCAGGCTTTCGAGAGTTTTTCCGTTTCCGTTGACCTCTGCCTGAAGTTCCTTTGCGATTGTCTTCGCTTTTGAAAGTGAATCGCCCAGCATCTGGCGGATTTCTGCATTTCCGCTGCTGAACTGCTCGTTCAAGGCCTTTGACTTTTCTTTTATGCCGGCGTCAAGGGAAGCGATTTCGTTTTCGACATCTGATTGAATCTGAGCGATTTTCTGACTTGCATTTTGCTCGAACTGAGATATTTCCTCATTAGATTTTGATTCGATTGAAGATATTTTCTGATTCGTCTCCTGCTGGAATTTTGTGATTTCAGAATCAGTATTAGCAGTGATGTTTGAAATTTTTTGATTGATTGAGTCCTGAAATTCTGAAAGTTTGTCTATGCTTTCTTTTTGAGTCTGCACGAAAGTCTCGTTGATTTGCTCGGCAAGCGAACGGGTCTGATTGTTCATTTCGTTAAGAACGCTTTGCTTCCGCTCTTCACTTGCATCCTTAAGCTCGGAAAAGGCTGCGTCTTCAAGACTTTGCGCCCTTCCGACAGCATTCTGATACGCTGACTTTATAGAAGAGTCAATATTTACGAGAAGCTCCTCGGCTTTTTTCTGGCTTTGCTCAACAGCCGAGTCAAGGTTGGCCGCCTTTTCCTTGTATTCATCAAGAAGCTTCGTTCCGATGAGTTTAAGGCTTTCGTTATTGATTTTTTCAAAGTTCTCGCTGATTTTTGGAATCTGGCCGTCAATTCGCTCAACGGCCTTTTCCTGTGCGACAATTTTTTGAGTAAGGTGGTCTACGAGTGAGGATTCTTTTTTGATTCTTTTGAGATTTTCTTCGACATTTTCTGTCATATCGAAAAGCTCTTTTAAAACATTTCCGTATGCGTCGATTTTCTGGCCGATATTTTCTATGGCGCTAAACTGAGCCTCAAAATCAGAGCTTGCATTCTGGAATTCTTTAATCTGATTTTCGAGACGATTTACGGCACCGACAGCCTTTGCTTGCTGGGTGTCTAAATCAGAAGAAAGAGAATCAAGATTTTTGATTTTGTCGTTAAAGTAAGAGTCCAGCTCGCGTTTTCCGTTTTCTGCGGCACGGCGAACCTTGTCCATCGTTTTGTTATCTTTGTCAAAATTTCGTGAAACGGCGACAACTGCGCCAGATGCCAATACTGACAATAAGATTGTTATAAATGTAAGCACTTTTTCCCCACCCGACTTACAATCACAATAAGGCGATTATAAACCAACTAATTATAGCACAATATCGAGAAATTGACGATAGTTTGAGAAAGAAAAATCTGCTTCTTTTACTTTTTTACTGAAAATTCTTTTGAAGCGGGAGGTAATGAGCGCGCTTTTCATGCCCGCATTTTTAGCTCCACGGACATCATAGCGAATGCTGTTTCCTACATAAAGGATTTCTGAAGGCTCAACTTCAAGGGCATTTGCCATAATCCCAAAGGGATATTTTGAAGGCTTAAGGGCGCCAATCTGCTCTGTGCCCAAAATCAAATCGCAATAAGGAACGACTCCCCAGATGTCACCCTTTTGGTCCGGCGGAAAATCAGAAAGAAGGGCGATTTTGTAGCCCTTTTCGTGAAGAGCCTTAAAAGTTTCGAGGATATTCTCGAAGGGCTTGATTCTTTGGAAATAAATTTTTAAGTCGTCATAAGCGACTTTTTTGATTAAAGCCTTTGATTCTTCTACGGATTTTCCGGTTCTTTCTGCAAAAAGCCGCGCCTGATATTCATAAAAATCTGGAAGAGGGGCGGTTCTGTGCATTACATCACGGACTTTGTTGTAATCAAGATAAAAGAAAAAATTCTTGATGATATGAGGCAAAAGCCTGATGTACAGAGAATTCTGTGGATAGAGAGTTCCGTCAATGTCAAAAGCGATAACTTTTATTCCGTCAAGCATAAAAAAATTATAACACAGGATTTTAAAAATAAAAAGATTTGCACCCGACAATTTCAAATTGGATTATCGGGTGACTTTTTGGGAATTCCTCTATTTCTCGATGGTAATCGACTGGTCAGCGGTAAAGCTCTTTCCAGGTTCAAGGGAAATCAGCGCCGCCTTTTCTTCCCACTCGTGCTCGGTGTTCTCGGCGTCAGCGGTTCCGTACCAGGGTTCGATGCAGTTAAAGCCGTTTCCGTTCACGCCCTCGGCTCCCTTTCCGCCCTGCCAGACCATAAGGTATGGATAGCCGGCGCAGTTTACCTTAACCAGAGAGCCGTCTTTTTTGTTGCGCAGGCCCACCCAGTTTGACTTGAATGCGGTAAAGAAGTGACCGTTTCCGAATCCGTCACCGTTAATCGGGATGATTCCGGCTTCTTTTTCACCGTAGGCTTTTGTGCATGGAGCCGTTCCTTCTTCGTCAACGGCAAGCTGGGCGGCATCGTTCAAGAGAACTGTGGTAAGAGGCTCCCGTCGCTCAAATTCATACTGATAATCGGCATTTGTCGTTCCGGCCGGGTCAGTGTTTCTCGGACAGCAGAAGGCTGTGTGGCTTCCAAGAGAGAAGAGCATTGTGCTTGAATCCGTGTTTGTGACCGTCGTGGTGAAAATCAAGCCGTTTTCCTTTAACTCGTAGTGAGTCTTCAGGCTGAATTTCCAGGGGAATTTGTCGGCAGTCTCGGCATTTTCGGTCAGTTCAAATGTCGCGCTTGTCGCAGTCTGCTCGATAAGCTTATGCTCCATGTCACGGCTCATTCCGTTGTTGACAAGATGATATTCTTTTCCGCCGTAAGTGTAGAATCCGTCCTTGATGCGGCCTACATGGGGAAAGAGAACCGGCGCGTGGAATTTCCAGACTTCCTCCGGGCCTTCAAATACATATTTAGTGCCGTCTTTTACGCTGCGGAAAGAATTGATTTCCGCCCCGTGGGTGTTGAGAACTACTTCGTAGTTATTGTTTTTAAGTGTGATTTTCATAGCGCTCATTTTATCACAAAGCTGATATTTAATCAAAATCTGCGCCCCTTGCGACGGCTTTTCACTTTTCGCTTTTCAGTTTTACTGTAAATTGCCGATAATCTGAAAGATGAAAAAGATTTTTCTAGCCGTTTTTGCAGCGTTTTTTGCATTTTTCTCGATTTTGCCAGCTTTTTCGTATATGGTGAAGTACAAGGAGGACTATTACCGACTTTACCATATTCATTACGCTCAGTTTCCAGACGACTGCATTGAAAACATATATTGGCTTGAGCAGGCCGTGAAGGCAGATTTTTGCAATCCGCTCTACGCACCTGTAAAAATTAGCGACGAGACTGATTGGGAGAAATACCGCTATCTCTTTATGATGCATATAAATTTAAAACTGATTGAGCAGCACACCAGACTCGGACGAATCTACGACAAGCAAGTGGCCCACTTTTATGACGCGCCCTGGAGGGATGCCTACATCGAGAACCTGAACAAGGCAAAAACTTGCTACGAGGCGGGGCTTTACTACTGGAGAGAAGCCAAACTTTGGGCAGAAAAAGCTAATGTCGGGAAATTCAAATTCTTATTTCTGACAGACATTCAAAACTGGGAAGACGAACGGGAGAGAATCGGGAACGGAAAACTTGACTATGAAAAAACTCTGAACCGTGAGCTCAGCCGAGTAAACAAAGTAATAGAAGAATTCGAAAAAATGGAAAAGGAATATTAATTATGACATTTGAAGAAAAAGATATTATTTACCCGCCAGTTCATCCTGGAACTGACAGAACCTTCATCCGCTTTTATGACGGCGAGATTGATTTGAATTCAATTTTTTATTCTGCAGAAAAAGAAACGCTTCCGCAGAGGATTTTCGTGACAGACACGAGCGTGGCGGGTCTTTCCGCAATGAATAGCTTCGTGGATTTTTTCCGAGGCGAGGACTTTTCTCACCCGAAAATCGAAGCGGGCTTTGTCGGAAAGCGGGGGAAAGATGTCCTTTTGATTTTGGGTGCCGGCGAGCCGTACAAAACGATTGAGAGCGTGCTTGCGATTGTAAAGGCCGCCCTCGACAATAACGGTCAGCGCTCAGCTGTTTTTGTGGGAATTGGTGGCGGAGTCATTACCGATATGACAGCTTTTGCCGCTTCGATTTTTAAACGGGGCGCTCACTGCGAGCTGGTTCCGACAACGCTTCTTTCTATGGTAGATGCCGCAATTGGCGGGAAAACCGGCTGCGACTTCGACTCATACAAGAATATGATTGGCTCGTTTTTCCCCGCACAGAAAATTCATATCTGCCCGAGCTTTATCGAAAGCCTTCCTCAGCACGAATACCGCTCTGGAATGGCCGAGGTCGTAAAAACTGCCCTTCTCTATTCGCCTGAACTTTTTGAAAAACTTGAAAAATATCCTGAAATCTTAAAAGAGAGAAAAAATCCCCTCGTCGGCGAGGCAATCAGAATCTGCGTAAACGCAAAGGCAAAGGTCGTTGAGCAGGATTTGACAGAAAAAAACATCCGGATGCAGCTGAATTTAGGTCACACCTTCGGACACGCCTTGGAAAGCATGGCAGGACTCGGAGCCGTGCCCCACGGTGACGGAGTTGCCTGGGGAATGGCCCGGGCTGCCGATTTAAGCCAGCGGCTTGGACTTTGCACAAAGGAATATGCAAATCGCGTAAAAGACTGCCTCGCTTCCTTTGGCTGGGAAACAAAGGCCGTACACTCGGAAATGAAGAAAAAATACGACTCAGACGAAGAAATCGCAAAAATCTTGCTGAACGCAATGAAAAAAGACAAGAAAAATTCATCTGACAAGGTTCGCTTCATTTTGCAAGCGAATGTCGGAGAGACCGTGATCACTGAGGTTCCAGAAAAAGACATACTGGCAGTTCTTAAAGATTAAATTTTCAACTTTCAATTTTAGAACTCCTATGCTACAATGTTTCTATGTTTAGAAATTTAAAAAAATCTCTTTTGTGCGTAAGCTTATCCTGCGCACTTTTCTTGGGCTTTGCCGAAGAAACTTCCTTCGAAGGTCTTTATCGCTACAAGCTTGATAACGGTCTTGAGCTTTTTGTTGCCGAAAATAATTCAGCCCCGCTTGCCTACATCGAAATCGCTGTCCGGGCGGGTGCCGTAACTCAAACCCCACAAAATGCAGGTCTTTTCCACCTTTACGAGCATATGCTTTTTAAGGGCAACGAAAAATATGCAAACCAAAGTGAATTCACCAAAGCCGAAAATCAGCTCGGCGCAATAGACGAAAACGGCTCAACGGGCGTTGACAGGGTAAATTACTATTTTACGATTCCCGCGAATATGACAAAAGAGGGGCTTGAATTCTGGTCTTACGCTCTAAGGACTCCAAAGCTCGAAGAAGGAGAGCTTGAAAACGAAAAGGCCGTAGTCCTTTCCGAAATCAATGCAGATTTTACTAATCCTTCGCACATCAGAAGCGCAGCCCTCTTCAAAAATCTTTTTCCTGAAGAACCTTACAAACTTTCACCAAGTGGCTCTCCAAAAATCGTGCAGAATGCGACGGCAAATGACCTGCGCGAAATTCAACAAAAATATTACATTCCGGCAAACACGGCGATTTTTGTTGGCGGAGATGTAAAACACGACGAAATTTTTGGTTATGCAAAAGAAATTTTTGGCAACTGGCAAAATCCCGCTCAAAATGAGGAAAGTGTCGCAGTTCCGTCAAAAGAGCCTTTATCAAAAGACAAAAAATTCGTATTCGTTGACGCTTCAAGCAGCGGAAAACTTATTCAGATTGGCTATTATCTTCGCGGACCGGACGGCGAAACTGACTCAGAAGACACTTATGCGGCAGATGTCTGGACGGCAATCGTCTCAAATCCAAACGGAAGTTTTTCAAATGCTTTCGTGGCAAATAAAAAACTTTCAATTCCTGAAAGCGACTATGTTGGCGCTTCTTACACGACAAGAAGAGCGAGCGGAATCATCGGCTTTTACGGCGCTCTTCTCAATGACAGCGTAAAACAAGCCCCTTCTGCTCCCGTCGCTGACACAAACTACGGCTTTGGCTCTTTCGATGTTTTTTCTTCAAAGAATCTTTCACCTGCCGACAAGGCTGACGAATTTCTTGCGACAGTAAAAAAACAGGCGGCTCTTGATGTCACAAGAGACACTCCGCTTTCGCTTGTAATCCAGCAGTTTGAAGATTCACGAATTTACGAGCTTGAAAGCGCAAAATCAATTCTCTCATCACTTTCCTTCTTTTGGTCCGCATGTGGCTCAGATTATTTTTTCAGCTATGACAATAATATCTCAAAAGTCACAGAAGAATCGGTCAGGGCATTCGTAGAAAAATATATTTCCGGCAAAAAGGGAATTCTGATTGTCTCTGTCAGCCCAGAAATCTGGTCGGACTACAAAAGCTCTTTCATCTCACACGGCTATCAGGAAATAACAAAAGAAAACGCTTTCTGGCAAAACAAAAACTAGGTCAGAATTCAGGAGCAAACAAAAATGAAAAAAAATAAATTAAAAATCCTTGCTTTACTAAGCTCTCTCACAATTTTTTCAACCGTCTTACTGTCATGCGCCTCTACAAAAGTAGATACGCCGGTTTTAGTTGAATCAGTCGACGATTTTACGACAAAGACACTTTCAAACGGAATAACAGTCACATTCAAGCAGAACCGCGGCAGCAAAATCATAGTGCTCAGAATGATAATCGAAGGCGGAACGAGCGCCTTAGACGAAACCTTAGGCGGCCTTGAAGACATTACCTTTGACCTTCTTCTTCGCGGCTCAGAAAGTTATCCTTACGAAAAAATCAAGCAGCTTGAATACGAAAAAAGCTTTTCCCTCTCCTCTTCTGTCGGAAAAGATTACTCAGCCTTAGGCTTCACTTGCATTCAGCGCGATATGAGCGAGGTTTTCGAGCTTTTCTCAGACTGCGTACTAAACCCGCGCTTCCTGGAAGCTGATTTTAACCAGCTTATGACAGAAAATTCCGCAGCAATGAAAGAGCGCTCATCATCTCCAAACGGTGCCTTGAGCCTTGCATTGACAAAAACCGCATTCCAAGGTCATCCCTACGCTACGACCACAAAAATCACTGAAGAAACTTACAAAAACATAAATCTTGATTTAATTCGCTCCCATCATAAGTCACTTTTAAATGCGCTTCGCCTAAAATTCGTCATAGTAGGAAATTTCTCGCAAGCTTTGCAAAATGATTTTGTCTCAAAACTGGAAATAGCATTTGGAAATCTTTCAAAAAAACAATATTCAGAACCGAAAATTCCGAAGATTCCATTCAGCCTTAACGGAAATGTAAAAATCGCAAACGAGCAGGCGGGGAACACTGGCTATGTCGCAGGCTTTTTCCCTTGCCCCTCCCGCTCAGACGCAGACTACATTCCCTTCGCAATCGCAACGATGTATCTGGACGACCTTTTCTTCTCGAATGTCCGTGAAAAGGCAGGAGCTGTCTATTCAATCAATACGGGCGTAATCGGCGGAAAAGAGCTGCTCGGAGTAATTTCGGCATACAAAGTAAGTGACCAGAAAAATCTTAAGAACGCGATTATGCAGGCCTTCGCTGCCTACAGCGACTCAGAGCTTGAAAAAGACATTGACCAGTACAAAAACAAATACATTTCCGCCCTATTCAGTCCTTCACAGACAGCCTCTGGCTCGGCATCAAATGTAGTTTCAAGCCTTGAATTCTTTGGGGACGCAAGAGCATATTTAAAGCGAGTCGAGGCAGTACAGAACACTACAAGCAAACAAGTTCAAGATGCCTTTAAGAAGTACCTTGAACCTATTGCAAAAGAGAATTACATTCGCTGGATAGTAGTAGATGGAGACAGAAATCTTGATGATTACGGATTTTAATTTGCCCTACTCAAGATGCTCGTAATCCGTGCGATCTAGGTCGCTAAGTCTAATCGAAGAACGGAGGGCAGCTTTTAGGTTCTCCGCTATGTAGGCACGAATTTTATTGATAGAATCAGGAGTCGTGCTTGCGGTGAACATAATGACAACTAAAAGCGAGTCTCCGGCAGATTTAATCGCACTGATTTTTATGTCAACAGAAACTTGAACGCTTTTTAAGTTTAAGGTGACGCCTTCGATAATCTGATTGATAAAAACGGCATTTGCCTGTCCAGCAGAAAGTTTTGCCGCAATTCCTACCGCTGAAATGTCGATGATTTTCAGCTTGAACATGCGATTGTCTTTAAGCCAGAGCAAATCGGCTTGAGACTCATTAAGGCAGTTCGCACGGACATATTTTCGCATACCCTTTGCATTTTTAGCGTCAATTGCCCTTACTATTTTATGAAAAACCTCTTCGGAATCCTCGTTTAAATCGATGACCCCCGCTTCCAAACTCAGACCAGCCTGAAAATTCGCCTGCTTGTCCTCTGGTAAAAAATGCATAATAACGCCCATATCAAGCGGTGAAAAAACATTTTCTTCCGAAAAGGAACTGATAAAGTTATGCCAGCCTTTCGGAGTCATTTGAGCATCTGCCATACAAAAACAGATAGAATCGGCATTTTTCCGCAAAAGAGCCTTTGCTTTCCGGTAATCGTCAATAGCGTAGACCTCGTATTCCATAAGACGCAAGCGTTCCAAAACCTGCTGCTCAAAGCCTATACTCGGTGAGATAAAAAAAACCTTGCGTCCATAAATTGATTTGTCTGCGTCAGCCATAAAACACTCCTATTTACTCCCTCCGCAATATTTTCGCATAGTCAATATCATTTTAGGATTAAGGAGCTCATATCGTGCTTTAATTTTACCCCATATTATAAAAAAAGGAAAGCAGAACTTTTATGAGAAGTTTTTTTTTACTCGCTTGTAAGAATATTGTAGGCTTCCATCGGGTCTTTTGCGCTGAGAAGCGAATCGCGAACTTCTTTGTCCTTAAGCTTCGAGCTGAAGAAACTCAAGGTCTGCAAATAGTATGAGTGCTGATTATATGCGGCCGCAATCATAATAAGGATTCTGACAGGAGTGTCGTCTATCGTCTGGAAGTCAAGAAGCTCGCGCTTACAGATTCCAACGCTCATTACAAGGTCGGTGACAGAAGAAAGTCGGACATGAGGAATGGCGATTCCCCGTCCGATTGCAGTTGACATAAGCTCTTCGCGCTTTAAAATTTCGTCAACAAGCTCTTTTTCGTTCTTGATTTGAGGAGCCGTAGCAAGATTCTGAGCAAGCTCAACGATTGCATCATGCTTCGTTGAATGGTCGATGAACATAATCCTGTCAGGTGAAAGGATGTTTTTTACGGCAACAATCTGCTTAACTTCTGCCGGCTTTTGAGTTGAAGAGAGACGCTCGTTCACCCATTTTTCGATTTCCTGTTTTTTGAATCTCCAGACAGTACCGATTTTTCCGGCCGGGATTTCGCCCTTTTGCGCCCAATCATAAACAGTTCTTTCTGAAACTCTAAGATATTTCGCTACTTCTTCAATGGTAAGAATATCGTCTCCCACGATTTTGCTCCTTAATTTTACATTTTATTGAAATAATATAGCATATTTTGCAAACTTTACGGTATTTTGTCAAGTCGTACCCAAAGGTGGGGAAATTATCTAAATAACGACATATTTTTGCACTTTTCAGACATTAAGTAAAAATCTTTCATCCCACCATCATAATCTTCACGCCTTATTTTCACAGCTCCTTTTATTTTTCAGTCTTTTTTTGTATAATGCTTTTTATGAGTAAAAAGGTAAAAATCATTTTGCCAATCTTCGCTTTTTTGGCAATTTTTTATGTAATAATCGCATCCCGCCCGCTTTCCCCGGAAATTCAGTTCGTGCCGGTCTGGACGGTAGACCTGGAGGCGTACACGAAGACCGAAAACCTTGAGGGGCAGCCGGAGGATTTTGAAAACGCCGTTTCCTTCAAAATGGGACAGACACTCGGATATTTCACGCCGGAAGGAAAAATCCTGTCTTACATCACCTTTCCATACAAGGCGACAATCTCAGACCTTTCCTACACTCTCTACGGAACATCTTCCTCAGAAATGCAGATTCTTTCTCCCGCAAACGAAGAAATTGGTAAAATTTCCGTCACAGGCTTCCCATATTTTACCGCTGACAGAAAATTCATATTCCTGGCGGGGGGCTCTTCCTTTTCAAAGCTCAGCGAAAAGGGCGAAGTTGAATGGACACACGAAGGCTTTTCCCCGATTACGGCATTTTCTTCCTCAAAAACAGGAACAGTCGCGGGCTTTGCAAACGGAACGGTCTTAGGCTTCGACAACGACGGAAACATAACTCACAACTATAATCCAGGCGGCTCAAACTACGAGGTCATTTTGGGAGCGGCCATTTCTGAAAGCTCAAAATTCATAGCAACTCTTTCAGGCCAGGACGGACAAAGGTTCGTAATCTCAAAAAAGAACAACACGGATTACGGCGAGCACACATCCATCGTTTTCTACAAATCAATGGAAAAGGAAGTAAATCGTCAGGTCTTAATCAAATTCAGCAGGGACGAAAAAAAGGTGTTCTACAACAACGCGACCGGAATCGGAATTGTAAACACAAAAACATTTAAAAACACTGAGATTCCAATCAAGGGAAAGATTCTGTCAATTCTTGAATCTGAAGACGAAAACGAAATTTTTGTCCTAAGCAAGAACGGAAGCACTTACACGGTTTCAACGATAGAATCCTTCGACGCTTTTCAAGGCTCCTTCTCCTTCGACGCTGAAAGCGCCTGCATTGCTGTCAAGGGCAACTCTCTTTTCGTAGGACGCGACGGAAAAATCTCACGAATAGACATAGTCCACAGATAACCCTCTTGTTAATTTATAAGGATTTTTATATGAAAAAATTAATTTTAACTTCAGCCGTCCTTCTTGCCATTTCGGCGCTTTTTGCATTCGACTGGCCGCAAAACGAAATTCTTTCCGACTCTTTTTTCTCTTATTTCGCCCAGCTGAGAGGCGGAACAATAGGGACTTCTCTTGTTTTTTCTGACAGCAAAGAAGTAAAATCTGCGGACGAAGGAAGGGTTCTCGCAGTCCTGAGCGAGCACGATGAAGACGAGCTTTTTGAAAGCACCCTCGGAAACGCAGTAATACTCTGCCATAAAAATGATTTGATTACCGTGTACGGAAACCTTGACTCAGAAAATCTTCCAAAACTTTATGAATTCCGTGACATTCCCAGCGGAACTTCTTTCGGGACGACGGGAAGTTCAAGCTGGCAGGAGGGCGAAGGCTGCCTTGAATTTCAAGTCTTAGACACTAAAAATCACACTTATGTAAACCCGAGAATTTTAATGCCGAGAATCGGAAAAGAGCTTCAGCTGACGATTAAAGATGTAGTCGCAATCAGCAAAAAAGGCACATCTTACGATTTGGCAACGGTAAAGACAATGCCGTCCGGAGTTTACACGCTATACAGGGCAAGACAGGAGACAGCAATGCCTTACAAGACGATGATTTATGTAAACGGAGCCATTGCAGAAAGCCTTTCTTACGATACTCTCACTGAAAAAGACGGGAAAATCGCAGTTTCTGGGAAAAAGAATTACGATGTCAGAATTTTGTACCCCAATGACGAGCAGCAGTTTCTGGGCGAAATTACGCTTCCAAAGGGAAAAACACAGATTATAGTCGTAGTACAGGATATTTTGGGAAAGGAGCGGCAGGTCACATACACGGCAGAAGTCCGCTAAAGAAAAAAAATGACAAACGAAAAAAAACACTCTAATTACAAAGCAAAGCATCAGAAAATCGAGATTCTTTTTGAAGATGAATATATCTGCGTCATAAACAAGCCCTCAGGACTTTTAAGCGTTCCATCTGCCTCAAAAGAAAAATCCGCACTGACGATTCTTGAAGAAATTATGCGAAAAAAAGGCACCTTCTCGCCAAAGCATAAGCCCTTCGCAGTTCACAGGCTCGACCGCGACACAAGCGGCGTAATGATGTTCGCACTTTCCGAAAATGCGCAGAAAAAACTGATGGACTCCTGGCACAAAACAGTAACCGAAAGGCTTTACAGGGCCCTTGCGGAAAATCCTAAAAATTCAAGGAAAATCCTTCCAGACTCAGGATTAATCGACGACGATATGTCATTCAACGCATACAACATCGGTTTCGTCCCCTCAAAAAACACGGAAAACAAAACATCTGCAAAGACAGTAGCGGCCCGCACGCATTTTACAGTGATTTTAAGGGGAAAGACCCACACACTTTTTGAGCTTTCCCTCGATACCGGCAAAAAAAATCAAATAAGGGCGCATTTAGCTTCAAAGGGATATACGCTAGCGGGAGACAAAAATTTCAGGGCAAAGACGAATTATTTTTCAAGGCTCTGCCTGCACGCAAGAACCCTGGAATTTACACATCCGTTTACGGGAAAGAAAATGCGCTTTGAGGTAAAAGAGCCGTCTGAATGGGCAGAATATGTGCAGAAGGGCGATTTTTATTCAGAAAAAGCTAAAAAAGCAGAAAAAATTTTAAAAGTCCCTCGCCGGCTAAGCGCAAAAGAAAAAGCTCACATGAATTTTATAGAGCAGGGAAAAGCAAGGTAAATAAAAAAAAGGCTGTCCAAGAAGTTCAAAAAATGTCATTTTCGGGTCAGACCCGGCAATGACATTTTTTTTTGGAACAGCCCTTTTTATTAGTATTAGTTTATTTTCTTACGAAAATTACCACTTTTTCTCGATTTCTGGCTCACAGATGTTGATTTCTGTTTCGAGATCGAAGAATTTAGCGCGTGCCATATCCGGAGTGAAGTTGATTGTGTCGCCAAGCTGAACGACAACCTCTGGATTGACCTTTGCTACGATGTTTGAATCCTTTACCTGGACGAAAACATGTGTTTCTGCACCGAGAGGCTCTTTGTTTGTAACCTTAACCTGCATATTGTTTTCTGCAGCAGGGCTTGCCTGATAGTGAAGGTCTTCCGGGCGGATACCGAATGTGACTTCTTTTCCGACATAAGCCTTAAGGTGCTTCTGCTGGTCTTCTGTTGGAATGAGAGTGAAAGAACCTTCGTTAGCGATTACTTTTCCGTCTTTCTCTTCGATTGTGAGGCGGAAGAAGTTCATTGGTGGTGTTCCGATGAAGCCTGCGACGAACTTGTTGATTGGGTGGTTGTAAAGATAGAGTGGCTCACCAATCTGCTGGATTCGTTTTTCAGACATAACGACGATTTTCGTACCCATTGTCATAGCCTCAACCTGGTCGTGGGTTACATAAATCATTGTTGCCTGCAAGCGGTGATGGAGTGAAGAGATTTCACCACGCATCGTAACGCGGAGTTTTGCGTCGAGGTTTGAGAGAGGCTCGTCGAACAAGAATACTTTTGGAGAACGAACGATTGCTCGTCCTACAGCAACACGCTGACGCTGACCACCAGAAAGTGCCTTCGGTTTGCGGTCGAGGTACTGAGTGAGGTCGAGCATTTTTGCGGCTTCTTCGACTTTGCGCTGAATTTCGATTTTTGGCTCTTTGCGGATTTTGAGACCGAATGCCATGTTGTCGAATACGGTCATGTGAGGGTAAAGAGCGTAGTTCTGGAATACCATTGCGATATTGCGGTCTTTTGGCGGAACATCGTTCATGAGTTCGCCGTCGATAAGAAGCTCACCTTCAGTGATGTCTTCAAGACCAGCAACCATACGGAGTGTAGTAGATTTACCACATCCAGACGGACCTACGAATACACAGAATTCGCGGTCTTCGATTATTACATTTGACTTTTCTACAGCCAAAACATTGCCGTCGTAAACTTTTGTTACGCCCTTAAGCTCTACTTTTGCCATTTTTTCCTCCTGTGGCAAGGGTTTATATCTATCCTTTTATTCTAAACGACAATCCTATCTAAATCAAGTGATAAATTTCAGATTTTGGAAGAAAAAGAGATTGAAAGGGGAAAAGAAACCTTTGTAAAAGGTGTCGTTTCCCCTTTTTTTGTTTGCTTATTCTTGATATAATCTTACACTATGAACATCTTAAGTATTTTAGGCGCGGCAGAAGGCGCTGTCGCACAGGGCTTGCTTTGGGGGCTTATGGCTCTCGGAGTTTATCTTACCTTCAGAATTTTAAATATCGCCGACATGACCTGTGACGGCTCGTTTGCCCTCGGCGGCTCAACCTGTGCAGTCCTGGTTTCAAAAGGCTATAATCCATTGCTTGCAGTTTTAATTTCGTTTTTGCTCGGTCTTATCGCAGGCCTTTCCACAGGCTTAATGCACACGAAATTAAAGATTCACGAAATTTTGGCCGGAATTTTGTCAATGATTGCCCTTTACTCAATCAATATCCGCATTATGGGAAAACCTAACACTCCCCTTCTTGGAATTCCAACCCTAATGACAAAAATGCAGTCACAGTTTCACATCTCGCCGAATGTCGCTTCTTTTATCGTCGGCATCATATTCGGCTTCGCTCTCATCGCCATTCTTTACTGGTTCTGCGGAACGGAGCTTGGATCTTGTATTCGTGCGACCGGAAACAACGAAAAGATGGTCCGCGCAATGGGCGTTGACACCGACAAAATGAAGCTTTTGGGACTTATGATTTCAAACGGACTAATCGCCCTTTCCGGCGCTCTCGTCGCTCAGCAGCAGGGCTATGGCGATGTGGGAATGGGAACAGGAACTCTGGTAATCGGCTTAGCCTCAATCATTTTAGGCGAAAATATTTTCGCTTATTTCAACAAAAAATTCGCTTTTTATGTCACTCTCATTTCGATTGTGCTTGGCTCTGTCGTCTACCGGCTCATTATTGCGATTGTCTTGCAGCTTGGTCTTAAATCAAGCGACTTAAAACTTCTTACGGCAATTATCGTAGTAATAGCGCTGGCAATTCCTGTGGCAAAAAAGAAAATCGTAGTGAGGAAGTAGGAAAACAATATGCTTGAAATTACAAATGTATCAAAGACTTTCAATCCAGGAACCATAACCGAAAAAAAGGCGTTGCATAACATAAACCTCACTCTAAACGACGGAGATTTCGTCACAATCATCGGCGGAAACGGTGCGGGAAAATCAACTCTCCTGAATTTGATTGCAGGCGTTCACACCTGCGACACAGGCACAATCAAGCTCAACGGCCGGGATGTAACTTCCCTTCCGGAATACAAGCGGGCCTCGTTTTTGGGACGGGTTTTTCAGGACCCGCTGACAGGAACGGCGGCAAACATGGAAATCGAAGAGAATCTTGCAATGGCGCTCAGACGAGGCTCAACAAGGACTCTTCGCTGGGGCATAAAAAAAGAAGAAAAAGCCCTTTACCGCGAAAAGCTTGCCCTTCTTGATTTAGGTCTTGAAGACCGCCTTACGAGCAAGGTGGGGCTTCTTTCGGGCGGACAGAGACAGGCCTTGACGCTTTTAATGGCAACCCTAAAAAAGCCTGAGCTTCTGCTGCTTGACGAGCACACTGCCGCCCTTGACCCAAAAACAGCCGCAAAGGTTCTCGAGCTTACAGAAAAATTCATCGAGCAGGACGGTCTTACGGCATTTATGGTCACTCACAATATGCGCCACGCAATCCGCTACGGAAACCGTCTCATTATGATGATGAAGGGAAATATCGTTTACGATGTCAGGGGCGAAGAAAAAAAGAACCTCAAAGTAGAAGATTTGCTTTCAAAATTCAGTGCCGCCGGCGACTTAAACGACAGAATGATGCTCGGAGAATAAACGATTTTCGCTATGACTTCATCGCTAAAGAACAAATCAGCTCTCGTTGTCGGAGGCTCTGGCGGAATCGGGCGGGCACTTTCTCTTACGCTGGCAAAAGCCGGCGCAAGGCTTACCATACACGGCTCAAAGAAAAGCGAAAAATTAAGCTCTCTTTCAAGCGAAATTGCCCGGTTTTCGGGAAAAGAGCCAGAAATCATAATTCAAAAACTTCCGGAAACGCCTTTTTCCGACTTAGCTTCATCAGATTTAGTAAAGTCTGCCCAAAAATCCGACATAATCTGTGTATGCTTCGGCCCTTTCGTTCAAAAAGCTCTCCACGAGACTTCTGTTTCTGACTGGGAAAAAGTCGCCCTCTACGACTACGCCCTTCCAGGTCTCTTGGCCTCCAGCGCCCTTCAAAACATGAAAAAAAATCACTTCGGAAGAATTTTGTTTTTTGGAGGAACGGGAACTTCTTTTCGCAAGGAGTTCAGCACGAACGCAGCCTATGCGGGAGCAAAATCAGCTTTAAATGTGCTTGTCTCTTCAATCGCGGCAAATTACTCGGCGCACGGCATCACCTGCAATATGATATGTCCTGGCTTTGTAGAAACGGAATATCTTTCAGATGAGCAAAAACAAGTTTTAAGTGCAAAAATGCCTTCCGGCAAGCTGATTACGACAGAGGCAATGGCAAAGAGCGCCTTGTTTTTGCTTGAAAATGCAGACATAAACGGCGAAATTTTGAGAATGGATGCGGGCTGGAGCGTAAGATAGGATGTATACGTGCTATAACTGCATATACATTGGAATCAATGCATTTATTTCCTGACTCTGTTCCCTTTGCATAAATGACTGATAATCGGCAAAAAGATTTCTTTGATAAAAACGGTGTGCTTTTTTATCCGCATAAACAAGAATATAATCGACTAATGTCTGCGTCTCACCAACATTGCGACAATGTTTTACCACCTCACCCATAATCTGATCGCTAAAATAATAATGGTCGTCAGGATTTTTTGCTTCCTTTGATTCTATATTAAAATGCATTTTTTGAAATTCTTTATCAATTGCAAAGACATCAATCTTAATAGCGGGCAGAAGATGTATATAGTTGTCAAGTTGGTGAATAATCCCAGAATTAGCGAGAGAAAAAAATCCGATTATTTTGTTTGTTCCGCTTATACAAACTTTAAAATGTAAACCATCAGATAAGTCCAATTCGGTTTCGCCAAAAATTTCTGATTTGATGTAAAAATCAAGTTTCTCATTTCCGCAAGAAAATGACTGAATATCATCTTTATCAGAAAATTTCAACAAGTCTATTGAGTAATCTATATCTTCACCGAATTTATAGGGCATTATTTTTGTTTTGATGAATTTGTATTAGACGATAGACGCTGATTTTTTTCAAAGCGGGCGATAACATCTTTAGAGGTGACATGATTTCCTTTAAAAAAAAGTTCGGCCATAGACGAATTCAATACAAATGCGCCAGTCGTAGGCTTCGCGTACTTTTTCATGTGAACCTCCTCTTATTCATAAATATACCACATTCTCCCGAAATGTCAACCGACACGGGAAAGCTGTTGTCAAGCATATTTATTTTCTAATTGCATATTTGTATTAATTAACAGATTCGGTACATATAAATCTTCGTCTAAAGAATCCCAGTGAATGCCTATTCCTCCACCGCTTAATTCATACTGAGAAAGCTGCTCTTCTGTAGCATTCGCAAATGAAGGAAAAAAAGATTTAGGAACAGAAAGCTGCCGTCCATCCACAAACAAAATCCAAAGATTGTCCGAGTCAAACCAGACTTTATTTGCTCTTGCTGTTTCTTTTGAAAAATTCATTCCATGCCTCCTTGATCTTATCCTTATTCTCATTTGCAACTTTGCACAAATCACTGAGTTCCTTTGCAGAAAATCCAATATTATCAGCAAGCGACACTTTACAAATTAATAGAAATATTGACAGGCATACATCTACAATATAAAATACAAGTATTGGGAATTCATGGCACAGGGTGGCTTGTCTCTCATTTTATTGAATGGGAGGACTGCGCTGATATGACAAATTACGAAAAAGCTATGCTTTGCATTGCGATTATTGGCTTGATTATAGATGCGCTCAACCTCTTCAAGATATTCTTGTAAAAGGTAAAAACAAAGCCTACCCAACCGGCAAAAGTCTGGGTAGGCTCTAATAACCTAACCGAGGCGAGCCACAGTGCTGTGGATTCCCTCTTTATTTTTATTATAGCGTGATTCGCGAAAAAATCAAGCGCAATGTTTCTTGCACATAAAAGAGAGCCCCCGCAGCGTAAGCGAACTGCCTGCACGGCGGGGGGGGCTGTTGCCGTACAGAATCTGTGCAGCAAGAGAATTAGTTTAGTTACTCACCAAATACAACCTGCATTGCCGGCAGATAGTTTGTTGTAGCTGCTCCAGTAACAGAGAGAGTAATTGTTGCAGCTTTTGTTCCTGTATAATTGAAACTTACTGCAGCGGCACCATCTGCTGTCAAATCTGTAGCATCGCCTGCAAGAGTTGCCGCAGAATCCGTATTCTGAATTCCTGCGTCGACTGTTGTTGCACTGAGAGATGATGACAAATCTGCGCTTTCTGCATCAACAGCAGCGATTGTGTATGTAGCACCATTGAAAGAATCTTTACCAAGATAAATAGTACATGCACCGCTTACAGTAAAGCTGATTGTGCTCGTTTTATACATGTAGGCGCCGTGTGTTGTATCTTTGTAATACATTGCGCTGTATGCAATCTCGCCGCCGTCAGCTTTTATACTGCCAGAAGCAGCACTGCCGGTTGTTGGAAGAGATGCAAACATTGTTCTAAAGTCAAACAGGGCATCTGCGGAAACTGTTGATGAATACGATGCATCAGTTACAGCAACCTTTGAGAAATACTGATTTCCACTTCCCATCGTAAAGGTAATCGTTGCAGCGCCGCTATCTCCCGCAGTATAAGTTACGGATAATTCCTCTGGCGAAGATTTATGGTCACCAGAACTAGCAGTTAAGGTAGAAGCAGATAGCGTTCCCGTCGTATCACTTGAAGCAACTGAAATTGAGCAACCTGAGGCAGAGTAAGAATTATACAGCGTAATTACAGCGGAGCCTGTAACAGAAACCGACAAGGTTCCGTTCGCCCCCCAAATCCAACCGTAATTTGCACTATGGAATTTTGCGCTAGATGTAGAGAATTTTCCGAAGTCATATGTTCCGCTGCTCGTAACACTTGAAAGTGTAGTGAAAGCTACACTATAAGAGTTTTCTGCAGTCGTATCTTTTACAATCAAACTGTAGGTTGCAGTTTTTGCAGTAGCAGATTCAGTAGCGGTGATTGTCGCAATACCGATAGCGACAGCAGTTACTTCACCAGTTGAAGCATTGACAGTTGCAACAGTGCTGTCTGAGCTTTCATAGCTGACAGAAGCATCAGAAGCATTGTCCCCGGAAACAGTAAGCTCGTTCGTTCCGCTAGCAGAACCGTTCAAATCCAATGTATATGAGTTTGTGGCATACGCAATTGAAATATCGACAGTCTGAGCATTTACGGTAATTTCTTTTGTAGCGGTTACGCCACTTCCGTCTGTAGCAGTCGCCGTGATTGTTACATTTCCTGCCGAAACACCGGTAACGACGCCGTCAGAATCAACAGTTGCATAGTCATCGTTTGACGAAGACCATGACACAGCTGTTACAACAGCCTCCTCCGGAGAAACCGAAGCTGTCAGCGTGATTGTTTTTCCCTCAGTCACTTCGCTTTCACCAGAAATGCTGATGCTTGATACAAAAGTGAAGCTGTCCAGTGCAGTAACCTTAATACCGTGTACCCAGCCTGCACCGCTGAATGTAATCACGATGTCTGCTTCTTCATCACTTGTGTAGTAGAATGTTGCGCCAACGCCACCGTCTGTTGAAGCATTGCAGCTTGAGACTGTTGCAAGAGTTGTATCTCCAACAGCAGCAGTAAATGCGGCACCATTACCGTATTGACAGCCAAGCACATCAATCTGTGTTATGCCAGCTACATGAATGGTAACTGTGCTGTCAGCAGCAACCGCATAACCGTGTCCTTTTCCGTCAGCGGTAAGACCAGTTCCGGTTACAAAGCCGTCAGAAGAAGCATAAGCACCTGTTGTGCTGTCTGTGATGTAAGTTGAATCACCAAAAGCATACGTTCCGCTTGCACCAGTCTGAGTTGTTTCATCCCATGTTGCTGTAAATTCACCAGTCTTTACGACATCGATAGTCTTGATATAGCGGTCGCCGCCAACAACATTTACCTTAAGGTATTTGCCGTTTGTAGAGATGCCGTCGCCTGCCTGCTTCTGCAAATTACCTGTCGGAGTGATGGCACTTCCAAGTACGATGCCAGTTGTGCTTCCGTCGTAGGTGTAGGTATAAACAGTATTGTCATCATTTGCAGTAAAGCTTGAAGATGATTCGCTTCCAACGCTGAAGTAAGCATCATCTGTGGATGCAAAGGCAGAAGCCATGTTGATTGTAACAGTTGACGCACCTTCAACAGGGATGTAGAGCGTTACATTTCTTGTCTGCATCTTGCTGTTGGTCTTAAGACTCATCTTTCCGATAGTAGAAATCAAATCATTGTCACTAGCTTCAGAATCGATTACCAATCCATCGTAAATGCCATATGTTCCAACTTTCGGGCTACCTGAACCCTGAATGTCAGTTCCCATACGCCATGCACAAGTGTCGCCCCAAGTTACAGCACCTGCTGTTGTAGAAACGGTTGCTGTTCCGGCAGTCGCACTTTCGTAAACAGTTGATTTTGCAGTCAATGTTGCGTTTGTTACATCTCCGCCGACCCAGACAGAAACTGTTGCAGTTCCGTCAGAAGCTTCTACAGTTGTGCTTGATGCAAGTTTTGAGTTGGCTGTGTCGTAGAGCAGAACATTTGAGTCAGCGCTTGTAAGAGTGAAAGTCTGGTCAGAAGTGTCAGCAGGCTCGAAGGTTACGGTAGCAGTTGTAACGCCGTACTTTGCGACGCTCGTGTCCGCAAGAGCCACTTTTACCGCTGTCGCAGGGATTTCAACAGGAATTACTTTCACGCTCATTGTGTCTGTGCTTCCGTTAGAAGCTGTTACGGTGATTACAACTGTTCCGTCTGCTCCTGCGACTGTCGTTACAAGACCATTTGCATCAACAGTGGCAAGGCTTGTGTCGCTTGAAGCGTAATTATATGTAAGACCTTCTGCATCGCTTGATGGAGTGAGCTGTACAGTGTTTCCACCGACAACATTCTTTGCATAGACAGGGTCAACATAGATGTTTGTGTTAGATGTATCTTCTGTTGCGCCAAATTCTTCTTCGTAAGCAGAGATATCCCATTTTGTACCAGTTACATATGCTTCATTTGTTGTTGAGTATCCGCGGTTAAGAATTGCATAGCGGCCGTTGTACTCGCGCTTTGCGACACGCTCGCTCAATGCACCTGTCCGTGCAAGGCGGCTTGAAGTGTCAACCAGAGTACCGTTCATTGTATTGTTGTAATCTTTGTAACCAAGAGCAAGGTCACCCGCAACATCTTCTACATAAGAGAGTGGAGCAGACTGATACAAGTTTGCATTAAGACTTCCTTTACCTGTAATGGTGTTGTTAAGGAATGCAGCTGTTGTGTCGCTTCCTGAGTTGCGTCCGTACCACATGGTCACGCCGTCGGCAACTTCTACATTACAGTTGTAGACAACAATACCCTTGTTTACAGCGTCCGTATCCATAGAGCGTGAAGCGAAGATGTAAGACTTTGTTGCCTCATCACCACGGCAGTAGATAGAGCACTCTTCAAAGAGAGCGACATCCATGTAACCCCAGATAAAGTCAACATCGCCTGAGATATAGTCCTTGTAGAACCACATGCGTCCGCCTTTCTGTCCGAGGTAGAGGGTGTCCTGATGGCTCAGGAAAGTTGAATTGTAAGCAATCAAATTACCTGTTGAAGAGAAGACAAGAGCCTCTGCCTGTGTTGAAGAGCCGTCATTTGCTGAGCGGCTGTAAGAGTTCTGCAGGGTAATATTCTTGAGGACAAGGTTTACCTTTCCGTCAAAGCGGTTTGAACCACGGAAATATCCGCTTGTAACGCCGTGAGCATTAGCAAGCTCTTTCATTGCATCTGAGTTACCAGAGTTTGAATATTTAATCAAAACATCGGTACCATACTGAGCTGTGCCAGTACCCACGATGTTGATGGTAGCGCTACCAGTATAGAAAAGCATTTCATTGTAAGTGCCGCTTGCTACGCTGATAGTAAAGCTGTCTGTTGAAGCCTTGTAAGTGTCATTCATCAAGACTTCCAAGGCTTCCTGTACAGAAGTTCCTTCGTAGAGTTTGGTTGCAGGATTTGAATCTGCCACCAATGTTACCGCGCCGGCTGTGGTAGGAGCCGTGATAGAGATAACGCCAGAGTCTGTAATTTTGGGCTCATTGTTATTATCATCGTCCCCGTTAGAGCAGCTGATTGCTCCAAAAACAAGAAGTCCCGCCGTCAAGAGCAAGAGCTTTTGAGGCAAGTCCCCTAAACTTTTGTTTTTTCATAGAAATCCTCCATTTTTGACATTTCTATAAGACTTTTTTTGTTTGTAGTCAGAAAATTGCAAGTCTTTAAAAAATTGCGAAATTCCCGACTATATCATTTAGGTTATTTTATTGGCGAAGTCGGTTAGCCGATATTCAAAATATAAATTTTCTTTATTTGAGATTTTAGACTTTTTTTGTAAGATTAATTTAAAAATATGATTTTCAGCCTTTTTTATACGGAATATTGCAAAATCTATAAAATATTAACCTTAATTCCGACTTTTGAATTTGCCAGAAGTTAAAATCTTATACTTGCAGAAAAAGGCTTCTGTCGTTTAAATGCTATAAATTTTATACAATATTTTGTCTTTTTAATATATAATATTATTTATGAATCCAGAAATTACGAAAAGACGAGAATACCTACACAAGCGTAAAGTATACGGGGGGGGTACAACAGACTCACTATTGCGTTTACGGGCATAGCAGACTTCCGCTCCTTCATTGGCCAGGAATATATAGCGGGAATTGTCCGTGCCTGTGAAGATTACGACATAAATTTCATAAACATGTGCGAGGCTGTCAAATATTCTCTTTTTGACGATATGAATTTTCTCGCTCATTTTCAGAAAAAATTCCGTTTTATGAAAGCGCCCCTTGTAGACGGAGTTATAACCTGGGCGTCTTCCTTAGCTCCATACCTTTCAAACGAGCAAATTATCGAAAAATTTTCAGCCCTTTCTCCCCTTCCGATGGTTGACATCGGATATCTCGACATCCCGGGCGTCTCCTCCCTGAGAATTGACAACTCGCTTTCAATGGAGCTTATATTCGAGCATCTGGTCAAAGTCCATGGCTACAAAAAAATCGCTTTTTTCGGCTGCGAGTTTTCCCGTCCGCACACGGAGCGTCTTGAATCATTCAGACAGGCTCTCGAAAAATTCTCACTAAAAGCTGATGACTGCAAAATTTTTACGGCACATTCACTTTCAGAAAGCGACATCGTTCGTACTACAGAAGAAATCATTCGGCAAAATTTTAATCAAAATGAGAAATCTGACAAAAAAATAGAAGCAATCATAACTTCAAGCGACATTATCGCCTCAATTCTCATAAAAGAGCTTCAGAAAAACGGAATTTCCGTTCCAGAAGATGTCGCCGTCACCGGCTTTAACAATCAGTATCAGGGCATAACCTGTGAAATTCCCGTCACGACCATTGACCTTGAATATTTCAGGCGGGGCTATATGGCGGTGGAGCTTTTAATAAATCAGATTATGAATCCGAAACTAGCCCCGAAAATCACAAAGATTCCGACTTCTCTTGTGGTGCGGGAAAGCTGTGGCTGCTTCGAGGGGGAGATTCTCCGCTGCTCAACAAGCAGCAAAAGCTCTCTTCCAAATTCCCTTTCACCAAATGCAAGTGAGGAAGAAGGGCGGGAATTTTTGTTCACAAGGATAAATCAGATTTTCCCAAAAGAAAGCCACGAAAGAAAAATGTCCCTTGTTGACGCAATTTTCACAGATTTATACGAAAAGCTTGAAATTCCAAGAACGCTGCAGTGGTTCCGCAAGTTTTTAGGCGGAGAGCGGGGACGCCATTTTAACGAAACAGACTGCCAGCACAAAGTCACTCTCCTTCGTTTTGCGCTCCTAAAGCTCTGCCCGAATGACGAAAATCAGAAAGCTCATATCGAAAATATTTTAAGTCAGCTTAGGGTTCTGTGCTCGGTAACTTCAGATTATGAGCGTATTGCACAAAGGGACAGCTCTTATATCTTCAATAACATCACTCAGGCGGCAATGGATTTTGCCTCGGTTTCCAGTGGTCTTGAAATGCAGACTTCTCTCAGAACTCACCTTTCTGACCTGGGAATTCCCGGAATAATCCTTTCTTTGAGTGACAATATGACTTCAGATTTGGAAGAAAGCCGCGTTTGCCTTGTCCTGCCAGATTTACCAGAAAACGAGAAGGAAAAGCTTCCCTACAAGGTGACGAGCGAAGAGCTTTTTCCAAAGGCTTTTTTCCCGAAAAACACGAGATATTCTTTAGTCCTTGAGATTTTACATTACTCGGACAGGTATTTTGGTTTTGCTTTCTTACAGATGAAAACGCGGAATATGGCCTTGTACGACAGTGTCAGGGTTCTTTTGTGTCATGCACTTTATAATCTTTATATAAAAGAAGGCCGTACGCAGGAAAGGGCTAAGATTCTGGAGAGAAAACCGATTCAGGGAATTTTTGAGAAGCAAAGTGAAAATCTTCTTTCTCAGGGCGGAAAGCTCACAGCCCAAAAGCTGACGGCTTACCTTTTGGAGCATATTTCAGAAAAAACGGATTTAGATAAAATGACGAAGGATTTTGGAATGAACAAGACAAAGCTCATCAGACAGTCAAAAAACCTGACGGGCTACACCGTTCAGGCTCTGCACGAAAAGCTTAAGATTGAGCAGGCAAAAACAATGCTTTTGGAGGGACACCTAACGCTCTCAGAAATAGCCGAGCGGTTAGGCTTTCAAAACGGGAATTATTTTTCAAATGTCTTCAAGAAAAACACCGGCAAAAGCCCGAGAACCTGGGCTAAAAGCAATATTTAGGGAACAAGATTCTATTTTTTCCCCAGGCGGGAACTGGGGCGCGCAAAGACTTCTTTTGAAAGAGTGCCGTTGATTCTGCCATCTGCCTTTGAGTAGGCGCTTACGGCAAAATAGTAGATTCTTCCGTTTTCAAGCCCCGTAAGAGTCGTTTCGGTGACATTTCCAACATTGATTGGAGAGCTTCCCTGCACTGCGATTCGGCCGAGATATTCACCAGGCCTGTTTCCGTAGTAGACATAGTAGCCACCCGCATTGTCGTCAACAGAGTAGCTCCATGAAAGCCGGACAGTTCCGTCTCCGGCTTGAGCGACAACATTGAAAGGAGGCAGAGGCTCCGGAAGCTCGTCATATTTTATCGTGACTTCGGTAAGCCGAGGAGTAGCTTTTCCAGCCCCGTCAGGCAAAAATTCTGCCATCATCTGGAAGTAAAGACCTTTTACATCGTCTATCTTTTCACCAGGAACGACCTCTTTCCATTGAGGATAAGAGTCTGTCCAGCCGTAGCAGTTGTCTCCGCTTCTGATGTAAAAACGGATGTCTGTCTGAAGAGGAAGGCTCATAAGAGTGTCGATTTTCTCAATCTTTGCAGACTGACTCACTAAAAGAGGCTTCGTAATGAATTTTCCGCCAGAAACCTTGTATTTTTCGTTTCCGGTCACAAGGATATCCCGGCTGTATCTGTTTGTGGCAACGCGAGAAATCTTAAAATTGTCGATTTTTCCGACATAATCAGGGCAAAGCTCCAAGCCGGCCTTTACGCCAAGAAGCGGATAGCAGATAGTTCCGTTTTCATGACCGGTTTTTGTTACGAAAACGAGAGCCTCGGTTCTTCCGTCAACAAGATATTCAAGGAGTCCTGTCTCGTCATCAAAAGAAATAGTGTGTCTTGCCCATTTTTTCGGGACAATCGTATTAAAGCCAGAAATGTGAAGCTCTTTTGCCTTAAAGCCTACGAAAATATTATTAAAAGCCCATTCAAGATGATTGTTGTAAAAAGACGCCGTAATCATCTGGTATTCAGAGCGGATGTCGTCATTTAAGGACGAGCGCCAGGAAAAAACCATCTCGCCGTTTTCAGCCAAGGACGGACAAAGATAGAATTCAATCGTAAATGAGCCGACAAAGCCTGAATTTCCGAAAAGTGAGGAGTCATTTCCGCTTAAAGTAAGCCCCTTTTTGTTTCCACGGCTCAAAGCCGCCCCCTCGCCCTTCACCGCGTCTTCCGTATAAAGCAAGTTGTTCTGCGTTACAGAGTAATTTCCGGTCTCGTCAACTAGCTCCCTGTTATCATCAAAGGTCAGGAGTAAATCAGTCGTGTAATTTGCAGAGGTCGTTCTTGTAGAAAGCTCAATCGCATCATATCCGAACTGACCGTTTTTCTTTCCGACAACGACGCCCTCGCTCAAATAAAATTCGTCCCAGCCTTTTTCTCCGCCAAGAAGCAGAGTTTTTGGAGTTGCGGACAAGGAACAAAGGGAAATGAAAATCGCAAAAATTAAAGCCGCTGGCATTTTACCTGAAGCGATGGATAGCGAACAGAATTGAGAAATCTTTTCTAACAAACTAATTTTTTTCATAAAGAGACCTATAGTTTCATTATCGAAAAAAATTGAAGGAGACTTAAGCCCTTGTTGTTTGCGTTTGCACTGGAAAAATGATAAACTTCTTGTATTCCGAGGAGTTTTATATGAAAAAGTTTTATTCTGTACTTTTGGCTTTATTCGCTTTTTTTTTCTTTGGCTGTGAGTTTCTTGATGAATTCGAAATAATTCCTGACACAGAAGATACTTGGCACTGGAGAACTTCAAATAACAGCTTCGTAGTTGGCAGCGACATCAGTTCCGTTACCATTTCCGGCGAGTTAGGCGGAAAAAAGCTTTATTACGCCTTAGTTAATACATCAGACAGCATCATCGACTCAAAATATGTAAAATATCCAGCCTCTTCAAGCGCCTTCGACGAAATTATTGACTTTCGTTCTGCCGCTTTAAGCTCAAATTCTTTTGAAGACTCTTATGAAGACTTAGAGCTTCCATTTTTTAACTCAGATTCAGACACTCACACCGCTCACTTCGCTTTTAAGCCGAAAAAGCCACGGAACTTTTCACGAAGCGCGAGCGCAACGGACAGTCTTTCAAGGCCTGCAAAATCTCAGATTTTATCTTATGAGGTCGGAAGCACGGCAAAAACTTTTAACATCGTAACCGGAAAGAACTCTGGCGGAAACGATGTCTACACCGACGGAGTTCCCGGAACTTTACGGGCATACAATGACACTTGCAATGTCTGGGTTATCGACGATTATTACACGGACGGAACAGAAGCTGACGGAAAAATCAACAGCTCAAGGGCAGAAAAAATTGCCGCCAAATTCGAATCCCTCTATCCGCTGATTACAAATGTTTTCGGCTACGAATTCAACGGGCTTTTGGACGATTACTCCGAAACAGAAGGCTTTTTATACAGCGACTTAGATGAAGTCTGTGACACGGGAAGCAAAATCAACATCGTAATTTATGATTTATACGGAGACACGACTAGAAAAGATGTTCTCGGATTTTTCTGGTCGGGAGATTATTATTCTGCGGCTTTTGAGGGAGCAGAGCACTCAAACGAGGGGAAATATTTTTACATCGATTCCTACGCCGCTATCGACAGTTTTGACACGGTTATCTCAACTCTAGCACACGAATTCCAGCACATGATTCACTTCGCGCAAAAAGATTTATATTTTGAGGGTGAGGGGGAATCTGACACGAACTTTAACGAAATGCTTTCCATGCTCTGCGAAGATATGATGCAAAGCTATCTTGGCCTTGCTGACAAAGATTCGCCAAAGGGACGGCTGCCGGAATTCGAGCTTTACTATATGAATTCGGGCATCCGCTCTTGGGGAGCAGGTTCTGCATCTTACGCAAACGCTTACGCCTTCGGCTCATGGCTCTGCCGTCAATACGGAGGAGCAGCCCTCCTTCAGCAGATGATGGAAAATGACTATGTAAACAACGAATGTTTTGTAAAAGCCGTAAATTCCCTGAACGGAACAGATTACGACTTTGATGATTTATTCGCCCAGTTCGTAAAAGCCTGTCTCGGCGACTCAGACTACACCTTCAATAAAGCGGCAAGTCAAAAGCTTACATATTCTGACGGCTATACGAACTACAAATACCCGATGACGGCCATAAATTTGTTCGGGAGCTACGGAACATCAGGCTACAAAAAATATATGAGCTCGGCCGGCTATTACGACGACATTTCTTCTGCCTACACTTACTACGGGCCTGTAATCTTAAAAAGCGGGGTAACCTTAGACCTTCCTGCCACCTGGGGAATGACCTTGCATTATTACGGCCAAATTCCAAGCGGGATTGAAAAACTCACCCTGAATTTTACAAGCTCATCCGCCTATACAAGGGACGGAATGAAGGTCGTGCTTTACATAAAATAATATTATGACTGCAAAACAAAATCCCGCATACGAAAAGCTTCACGAAACAGCCCGTCGGGCACCCTCTTCAAGCGGAGTTTATCTCTGGCGAAACAGCGAAGAAACAGTAATTTATGTCGGAAAAGCGAAAAATCTCAAAAACCGCCTCTCATCCTATTTTTCTGGCGAGCGGGCAATAAAAACGGAGCTTCTAGTCTCCAACGCCGTTTCAATCGAATACATCACGACGGCAAACGAATACGAAGCCTTTTTGCTCGAAAACAACTTAATCAAAAAATATACGCCCCGTTACAACATTCAGCTGAAAGACGGAAAAAGCTACCCGGTTTTAAAAATCACGAAGGAAGATTTTCCCCGCTTTTATAAGACAAGGCAAGTAAAACGGGGAGACGGCTCGCTTTATTTCGGTCCCTTTCCGGATGCCAGCGCCCTCGACACTTTCATCGACAGCCTTTACAAGGTCTACCCTGTCCGCCATTGCAGAACCTTCAAAAAAAGGGAGGCACCATGCATGTATTATCACATCGGACAGTGCAAGGCTCCCTGCTGCTCAAAAATCGACAAGGAAAGCTATGCCGTCTACATTGAAGAGATTAAGGATTTGCTCGAAGGAAAGGGAAACGAAACAGAGCTTAAAATCACCGCCAAAATGAAGGAAGCGGCCGCCGCCCTGAACTTTGAGAAGGCTGCCCGCTTGCGGGATGGGCTTCGTGCCCTTACGATTATGCAGAACCAGAACATAGTCGAAGGCTTTTCAAGCGAGGACAGGGATTACATAGCCCACTGGCGTGAAGGTGAGCTGGTCAGCTTTACGGTGCTTAAAATCCGGGACGGAAAGCTTTTGGGCCGTGACAATTACCGGGTGGAGAGCATGAATGAGGACAACGAGCTGCTGGAAGAGTTCGCCCGCGCCTACTACGAGAACGAAAATTCCCTGCCGCCAAAGATTTTCAT
>FLNY01003772.1_pt1 | contig 42552 bp, 31 predicted proteins | sample 1140381 | NCBI WGS metagenome assembly FLNY01 (sample SAMEA3878172, study PRJEB12797) | bioreactor metagenome | biome: Moose rumen | place: Sweden | collected 2011-10 | reverse complement strand
GCCTGGTACAAGCGGTACCATAGGTGCGCTACGAAAAATATATCCACGCTTAGCAGCGGTACCGTGACAGCGCTACAGACGGTACCCGATGAGCGATATTATCATCTTTGCCCACAATATATTACAATTTTGACAATTATTGCATCATTAATTAGCCAAAAGATATGAAAAGGCGTAAATTATTCAACCAGTTTCTGGCGCTATTTGTGGCTTTAAGTCTATCAGCCAACGTCAATGCACAAGAAAACCAACAAGTATTTAATCACATGGGCGCTGGCCTTTCTGTCGGCACCGACGGCATAGGCATCGACATCGCCATGCCTGCCTCCGAACACTTTGGCTTGCGCCTGGGCATGTCCTTTCTGCCACCGATAAAGTTTCACACCGACGTCGACATCGACTCCGACGACGAATCCTTTACCACCGATGAAGTAGAGGTCGAAGCCAAGATCAACAAGATCGATGCCAAGCTGCTGCTCGACTACTACCCTTTCCGCAAAAGCTCATTCCACATCACCGCCGGAGCTTTCATCGGCCCCAGCAAAGTCATCAAGGCCTACAACAACGAGCAGTTCCTCAAGCCCAGCGAATGGGGAACAGCCGGCGTCAAGATTGGCGACTACCGCGTGACATCCGACGAGAATGGCAGCGTGCAGGCCGACGTCAAGGTGAACGCCTTCAAGCCCTATCTGGGTGTCGGCTTCGGGCGCGCAGTGCCAAAAAGGCCAATCAGCGTATCCGTAGACCTTGGCGTGCAGTTCTGGGGCAAGCCCGGAGTCTACACATGGACCAAGGACGACTGGGGCGAGCGCTCCTACAACCGCCTCTCGAAGGACGATTTCACGGGCGACGACGAGGACAGTAAGGATGCTCGTGATGCCATCGACGTGATCTCGAAGGTAAAAGTCTACCCCGTACTGAGCGTACGCCTATGCGGTCGAATTTTCTAAAGAGTAATGTAAACCCACAATAACAAATTACGACAATGAAAAAGAATCTTTTCCTGCTTGCAATCCTCTCGCTTATGGCTGCAACATTTGTGGCTTGCACCAGCGACGACGACGGCGGCAACGACCCCGGTCAAGGATCTGAGGGAGTCGCGCTGCCCACGCCCAAATTCGCCAACATGGCCCAGGAGATACGCTTCGTGGAACCTGTCGAAGCCTCTTCCGACCCCAAGCTCGGTAAGTACCCGCCCAAGATGAACGCCTTCTTCATCACCGAGGACGGCAACGTCATCTTCGAGCTTGAAGTCGCCGACGAAGCCGACGGCACCGATCAGGGAGAAACCAAGAAAACATTCGTAGACGCTCCCCTCAAGAGCTTCGACGGCAAGAACGTTGTGCTCGACAAGAATCTTGGCCGAATCACAATCACCGAAGTCACCCGTGCGGCCAGCGTACCCGTCGAAGTTTCCATGGAAGTGAAGAACGACATCCCAGGCTACAGTTCCGTCTCCTTCGTAGTACCCGATGACGCCCCCGTAGATGCTTACCGCGGGAGCAATCCTGTCCAAAACAGCACCCCGTCAGTCAACAACCTCTGTCGCACATGGACGGTCTTAGGCTCCATCATCGACCTCGTGGGCGACGTCACCGTATACAAAGAGTTCACCGGCTGCAACCTCAAGGAGATATGCGACGAAGCCATCAAGCATGGCGCCACCATGACAGCCGACGAGCGCGCACAGTTCAACAAGTCTATCCGTACGGTCACAGTCACTAAGACAGGACTCTTCACCCTCAACTACTCCGACGGCACCCTTGATGCCGCAGACTGGAAATGGACTGATTCCAGCATGACCGCCTTTACGATAAAATTCCGCGACGACGACATGGGCAACAAGTTCTTCGACAACGACACCAAAGTAGATGTCGCCTTCAAGGACGACCGCTGCAACCTCAAATGCTCAACGAAGATCACCGGCGACAAGAACTACAACGCCGTCCTTACCCTCCAGCTCAAGGCCGCACAATAAACCTTGAGCCTCCACACATCTGAAGCACAAACCAATACCCTACCCCGCCCGGCAGCGTCGTTCGTGATTGCCGCTGCTCTTGCCGCCTGCGGCGAGGGCGATGACAACTTGCGCACAAACCCTGACAGCCCTACGACCCGCGCCATGACGCGAGAGGACAGCGTCCGTCTGGGCTTCATCCTCGTGGCCGACACGACCTGGGACGGCGTGATTCCGTATCAGCCGTAGAAACTGTTGATAATAAAAGACAACCACTGTCGAGTGCACACGGGAATGAATAAACCGCCCCGCAGGACATAAGAGCTTGCGGGGCGGTTTATTTTGAAATCGCAATAAACCTTTCGAAACTTAAAAATTCTTTATAAATTTTGTGGTTAGCAGATACAGTGCTACATTTGCATCGATTATCGGTGAGTCTGTTAAAGACAAATACACCAATGTTCTTCTTACGGGTCCACGAAGCTACTAACGAGGGCCCACAAAGCTGAGATTATGAAAAAACTATATTCATTACTTATCGCCACGCTTCTGATGGCTCACTACGCCATTGCAGAGGAACCGTTTAAGGGCACATTTGAATGTTCTGACCTGAAGATAAAACTTGTCGTAGACCTCTATGAGGAGAGCATCGAGGTGCCTGGGATGAGCATGTTCGGACCTTTGAACGGATACCTCAGAGGCTCTGACCTCTACTGCACGTGGTACGTCTCTACCGTTCGCAAGTGCGACGACAACAGCGCCGTCGTGCATTTCTCCAACGAGCTGGGCTCTGAAACGCAGGCCGTGGAGATGGCTCTTAAGGGCGACTCTATCCTTACACTACGACAGAAAGGGGGAAACACCTTCAAGAAGGTCGTCGGCAAGAAACTGCAAAAGCTCCCAACGGAATTCACATTCAAGAGGACGAAATAGAAGAAAGAAATAATACAATAATTTATCTACAAAATGAAAAGAATCAATTTCTTACCTATCTGCATCCTCTCGGTTATGATAGGTTTTACTTCTTGCAATCGACACGATTACGAGAGCGTCAAGGGCGACCCTATGCAGACGCGTATCTACACGCTCAAGAACGGGCTGAAAGTCTATCTCAGCGTCAACAAGGACGAGCCGCGCATACAGGCTAACATCGCCGTGCGTACAGGCTCGCGTAACGACCCCGCCGAGACTACTGGTCTGGCCCACTACCTCGAACATCTGATGTTTAAAGGTACAAAGCAGTTCGGCACTACCGACAGCACAGCCGAAGCCCCCCTACTCGACGAGATCGAGCAGCGCTTCGAGGCTTACCGTCAGCTCAAAGATCCTGCCGCCCGCAAGCAGGCTTACCACGAGATTGACAGCGTCAGCCAGCTGGCCGCGAACTACAATATCCCGAACGAGTACGACAAGCTGATGGCCCTCATCGGCAGCGACGGCACGAACGCCTATACCTCGTTCGACCAGACGGTCTACGTGGAGAACATCCCGTCGAACGAGATTGAGAACTGGGCACGCATCCAGGCCGACCGCTTCCAGAACATGGTCATCCGTGGCTTCCACACCGAGCTGGAGGCCGTGTATGAGGAGTATAACCTCTACCTCAGCGACGACGGCGAGAAGATGCTCAATGCCCTGCTCTACAAGCTCTTCCCCAACCACCCCTACGGCACGCAGACCACCATCGGCACGCAGGAGCACCTGAAGAACCCGAGCATCACGAACATCAAGAACTACTTCAAAAACTACTACTGCCCGAACAACGTCGCCATCTTCATGGCCGGCGACTTCGACCCCGACAAGACCATCGCCATTCTGGAGAAATACTTCGGCGACTGGCAGCCCAACCCCGACTGCAAGCGGCCTGAATATGAGGAACAGCCTGCACTGGCAGCGCCCGTCGACACCGCCGTCGTGGGCCTCGAAGCCGAGCAGCTATATATGGGCTGGGCCTTCCCCGCAGCCAAGGATGCCGCCTGCGATACGCTCTCGCTCATCAGCGAAGTGCTCAGCAACGGACGTGCCGGCCTCATCGACCTCGACATCAACCAGAAGATGACCATGCTGGGCGCTTTTGCCGGCGACTACCAGCTGGCCGACCACAGCATCTTCTTCATGGGAGGTTCACCGCGAGAAGGTCAGACAGTCGAGGAGTGCCGTAACCTGCTCAAGACCGAGCTGGAGAAACTGAAGAGCGGCGACTTCCCCGACGATATCCTGCCAGCCATCATCAACAACATGAAGCTGCGCGAGATGCGTTCACTGGAGAACAACCGCGCACGCACGTCGATGTTCGAGCGCTCGTTCATCAACGGCATCGACTGGAAGGACTGCGTCGGCCGCATCGACCGCATCGCAGCACTGACAAAGGAGGACATCGTCGCCTTCGCACGGCGTCACCTGACAGACAACTTCGTCACCGTGTTCAAGCGCCAGGGCAAGGACACGAACCTCAAGAAGATAGACAAGCCCGAGATCACTGCCATCCCCGCCAACCGCGACGAGATGAGCCCCTTCGTCAAGGAAATACAAGACACGAAAGTAGAACCTATCCAGCCTCGCTTCGTGGACCTGCAGAAGGACCTCACCGTGGACAATACGTCACAAGGCTTAGAGCTGGCTTACAAGCAGAACACCGAAAACGACATCTTCTCGCTGACCTTCCGTCTGCCTTTCGGCACAGCTGCCGACAAGCGCATCGACGCCGCCAGCGACTATCTCGAACTGCTGGGCACAGACTCCCTCACTGCCGAGCAGATACAGCAGAAGTTCTACGGGCTGGCCTGTAACTTCGGCATCGCTGTCGGCCCCTACCAGACGAGCATCTATCTCAGTGGCCTGGGCGAGAGCCTGCCCGAGGCACTGCAACTGCTGGAGAACGTGCTGCAAAACGTGCAGGTGGACAGCCTGGCGTATGCCTCATACGTTGCCAACGCCACAAAGACCAAGGCCGATGCCAAGCTCGAACAGCGCCAATGCTTCAACGCCCTCTTCACCTACGGCCTTTATGGGCAGCACAACAGCATCCGCGACCAACTGACACCTGCTGAGCTGGCAACGCTCAATCCGCAGGAACTGGTGGACATCATCCATGGTCTGAACAGCTACAAGCACACTGTGCTCTACTACGGCCCCGCCTCGCAGAATGAACTCGACGAGCTGCTCAGTGCTCACCACTCGGTACCCGCAGAATGGACGGCCGCTCTGCCCTTCGAGGAATATCGCGAACAGACTACGCCTGAGACGGAGATACTACTCGCGCCATACGATGCCAAGAACATTTATATGCGTGCCATTTCCAACGATGAGACACCTTGGAACGTGGAGCGCACACCCGTGGCAGCGCTCTACAACGAGTACTTCGGTTCGGGCATGAATGGCATCGTCTTCCAGGAGTTGCGCGAGAGTCGCGGTCTGGCTTATAACGCCGCAGCACACTACTTCAACGTACCTCAGCGCAAGGGGCATCCCGAATACAGCTTCACGCATATCATCTCGCAGAACGACAAGATGATGGACTGCATACGCACCTTCACGCAAATCGTCGATACGCTGCCTCAGAGCCAGAAGGCATTCGAGATTGCCAAGCAGAGTCTGACGAAGCAGCTGGCCTGCGAGCGCACCAACCGCGATGCTATCCTGAATGCCTGGCTGGCGGCTCAGGACCGTGGCATCGACTACGACATCAACGAGAAGATCTACAACGCCCTGCCCGACCTCACCCTCGACGACATCGTGAAGTTCGCCAACGAGCGCATGGCACGCAAGCCACGTCGCTACGTCATCCTCGGCAATGAGAAGGAACTCGACCTCCCCAGCCTGCTGACTGTCGGGCCTATCAAGAGGGTCAGCCTGGAAGAGGTGTTTGGGTATTAAATAAACTAATCAAGTTTCGCTTGTTATGGAAGTTAAAGAAGTTAAGGAAGTTATGTGGCCTTTGGCCACGGAGTTAAACACGATTGTTTAGGAGGTTGTATCCTTCAAGGGGCAAAGGTAACGTCTTTAACTTCTTTCGCTCGACCTCTGGTCGCTCCATACCTGGAGAACTTCCAAGCAAGCAGAGCTTGCGAAAGTTGATTTATTTATTCATGATGAATACAAGACAATTTCTATTCTCTCTCTTTATAATATCCTCTTCCCTCCTATCCGCAGAAGTAACCGCTCCCTCCCTAACAGGGAGGGCGGGGGGAGAGTCCATGGAGGGTGAGTCCACGGGGGCTATTTCCACGTGGGGGGGTCTTTCCCCTCTCTGGCTCCGCGCCTCCGCCATCTCGCCTGACGGCCAGACCATCGTGTTTGCCTACAAGGGCGACCTCTTCACGGTACCCGCTACCGGAGGACAGGCACGTCAGCTCACCAGCAACGCCGCCTGGGACGGCTCGCCCGTGTGGAGTCCCTCGGGCAAGAAGATAGCTTTTGCCAGTGAGCGCGAGGGCAGTCTGGATATCTATGAGATGAGTGCCAACGGCGGCGACCTCACTCGCCTGACCACACACTCGGGGGCTGAGTCGCCCCTCGCCTACCTCAATGAGGACGAGGTACTGTTTAACTTCGCCACACTGCCCACAACCATCGACCGCCAGTTCCCTTCTGCCAGCTACAGCCATTTATATAAGGTTCGCACGCGCGTAGGAAGCCGTCCCGAACGCGTCAGCGACCTCACGGCAGGCAACGTCACGGTAGGTCCCGGCGGTTCGCTCATCTACGATGCCATCAAGGGCTATGAGGACGCCATGCGAAAGCACCACACCAGCAGCATTGCCCGTGACCTATGGCAAGTGATGCTGCCTCAGAAAGGAAGCAAGGGCCTACCTACCTTCCGCCAGCTAACCACCACTAAGAGCGAGGACCGCTGCCCCGTTTACGTGCAGCAGTCCAACACCCTCTACTGGATCTCCGAGGAGAATGGCACGATGAACGTGTGGAGTCAGGTGATGAGCGACGGAGCCAAGGCCAAGCGTCTGACGGACTTCCGCGAGATGCCCGTGCGCTACCTCACCGCCTCCAACGGCGGCACACTCTGCTTCTCGTGGGACGGCGAGCTCTACACCATGAAAGCAGGGTCGCAGCCCAAGAAGGTGAAGATCAGCATGATTGCCGACACCAACGAGAAGGATGCCTTGCACTTCGTCTTCACGGGTGGTGCCACGCAGGTGTGCCACTCGCCCAAGGGCAAGGAGATTGCCTTCGTGCTAGGCGGCGACGTCTACGTCACCAGTCTCGACTACAAGACGACGAAGCAGATCACCGACTCGCCCTCACGCGAGCGCCACGTCACTTTCAGCGAGGATGGCCGCAGCCTGGTCTTCGACAGCGAGCGCGACGGACGCTGGGCGCTCTACCGCGTCAGCATCAAGGACAAGGACGAGAAGCTCTTCACCTACGCCACCGAACTGACTGACGAGGAACGCCTGACACCTGAGGACCAGACGTGCTTCGAACCCGAATACTCGCCCGACGGCAAGAAGATAGCCTTCCTGCGCAACCGCCATGAACTATGCGTGCTCGATGCCAAGACGAAGGACATCACCACTGTCATGCCCGCCAAATTCCAGTATTCCTACAGCGACGGCGACCAGACGTTCTCGTGGGCGCCCAACTCCAAGTACCTGCTCTCGGAATATATTGGTTCGGGCGGCTGGAACCTCAACGACATCGTACTCGTGCCTGCCGACGGCAAGGGCAAGCTTGTCAACCTGACCAACTCCGGCTACAGCGAGGCCAACCCGCGCTGGGTGCTCGGCGGCAAGGCCTTCATCTTCCAGAGCGACCGTGCCGGTATGCGTAGCCACGGTTCATGGGGTGCCGAGCGCGACCTCTACATTACCTTCCTCAGCGACGAGGCCTACGAACGCTTCAACATGAACAAGGAGGAGCGCGAACGCTTCGACGAGGCCGAGAAGGAGCGTAAGGACAAGGAGAAGAAAGCCAAGGAAGAGGCTGACAAGAAAGAGAAAGAAAAGAAGGAAAAGGCCGACAAGAAGCGCGAGAAGATGAGCGACGAGCAAAAGAAGAAAGCTGATGAGAAAGAGGCCAAAGCTAAGAAGGAGCGCGAAGAGGAGGAGCACAAGGCCGACAGCATCAAAGCCCTCAACCCCGAACTCAACCTCACTGACCTGGAAGTCCGCACGGTGCGCCTGACCTTCAACAGCGGAAATATCGGCGACGCCGTAGTCAACAAGGAAGGCACGAAGCTCTACTACGTTGCCTCCAACTACCCCAACGGCAGCGCCCTCTGGGAGCGCGACCTCGACAAGGGTTCGACGACCATCAAGGCCTCCGGCGTTGCCTTCACCAGCTTCGACCTGGCCGACGAAGGCAAGACAGCCTACTACGCCCAGGGTGGCAAGATCAAGAAGCTGGACATCGGCGGCGGCAAGATTTCCGATGTGGACTTCGAGTGTTTCCACAACGACTACCCCGCCGGTTGGCGCGAGCAGACCTTCGAGCACATCTGGCATCAGACCCACGAGAAGCTCTACGACCCGGGCATGAACGGCGCCGACTGGGATATGCTCCACTCGCGCTATGCCCGCTTCCTGCCGCACATAGGCAACACGCGCGACTTCGCCGAGATGTGCTCTGAACTGCTCGGTGAACTCAACGTCTCGCACACAGGCTGCCGCTATCGTCCCGGCAGCGGCACAGGCAACACCCTCTCGACAGCCAGCCTCGGCGCCTTCCTCGACGATGACTACGAGGGCGACGGTCTGCGCATCCTCGAGCTGCTGCCTGGCACACCGCTCACGCGACAGAAAGGCGTCGGTGCTGGCTCCATCATCACACACATCGACGGTCAGAAGATTGAAGCCGGCAAGGACTACTACCCGCTGCTCGGCGGCAAGGCTGGACGCTACACGCGCCTGACCATCAAGAACGCCAAGGGCGAGGCCAAGGACTACACCGTCCGCCTCATTTCCTCGGTGTCCGATGAGCTCTATCGCCGTTGGGTTGATCGCAACGTACGGCTCGTCGACAGCCTCTCGAAGGGTCGTCTGGCTTATGTCCACATCAAGGCGATGAACACCGCCAGCTTCCACGACCTCTATCAGAAGCTGCTCTCCGAGAAGAACCGCACGCGCGAAGCCGTCATCGTCGATGTCCGTCACAACGGCGGCGGATGGCTTCACAACGATGTCTGCGAACTACTATCCGGCACGGCTGCCGCCACCTACACGCCACGCGGACAGTACATCGGCGACGACCCCTACAACCGCTGGACCAAGCCCTCATGTATGCTCATCTGCGAGGATGACTACTCCAACGCCCATGGTACGCCGTGGCTCTACAAGGAGCTCGGCATCGGTCAGCTCATCGGCGCGCCTGTGCCGGGCACGATGACGGCCGTCTGGTGGGAGACGATTGACGACATCGTCTTCGGTATTCCTCAAGTGGGAATGAAGGATCGGGAGGGGCGCTACCTCGAGAACCTGCAGTTGGAACCCGACCACCTCATCATCAGTCAGCCAGGCGACCTGCTCTATGGGCGAGATTTGCAGCTGGAACGAGCCGTAGAACTGATGCTAAAGAATAAATAAGGAGAGTAAGAAAGAAGGAAAGTACGAAAAAAAGTGCTTTCCTTCTTTCGTTTCGATAAAAAACATTATCTTTGCAGCGCAAAGCAATAGAGCGATGAAACTGATACTTCTCTCTACATCAGATTTCTTTGTCGAAGAAGACACCATCATTAACGCCCTCTTCGAGGAAGGATTGGACCTGCTGCACCTGCGTAAACCACACTCAGAGCCCGTCTACTCCGAACGATTGCTGACACTCCTTCCTACGCAGTGGCACTCGCGTATCGTTGTACACGAGCATTTCTACCTGAAAGAAGAGTTTAACCTGCGCGGCATACACCTCAGCGAAGAGGCTGCTGATCCTCCGGCTGGCTACAAAGGGCAGGTGAGCTGCTCATGCCACAGCTTAGAGGCCTTAAATGCTATTCGTGAGCGGATGGACTACGTCTTCCTTTCACCTGTTTTCGACAGCATCACCTATCCTGATCGCAAGGCCGGCTATACGAAAGAGGAGCTACACGCCGCCGCTCGAGCCGGCCTTATCGACCGAAAGGTGATGGCCGCAGGCGGCATCAATGCCGACACACTGCCGCTCCTGTCGGAATATGGATTCGGAGGAGCTGTCGTCCTGGGCGACCTGTGGACACGCTTCAATATCCACTCCGGACTCGACTACAAAGAGGTCATTGCACACTTCCGCAAACTGCGCAAAGCGGCAAATTAATTATCCACTTCATACTTTCACTCCTCCAATGAATAACTTCGTCGTTTTCACCGGCACTGCGACGCGCTACCTGACAGAGAAGATCTGCCTCAGCCTTGAAAGGCCTATGGGCAACTGCACCGTCACCCACTTCGCCGACGGTGAGTTCTCCGTGTGTTACAACGAGACCGTCCGCGGTCGCGACGTCTTCCTCGTCCAGAGCACCTTCCCCAACAGCGACAACCTGATGGAGCTGCTGTTGATGATCGACGCTGCCAAGCGCGCATCGGCACGCACCATCAATGCCGTCATACCGTATTTCGGTTGGGCCCGTCAGGACCGTAAAGACCAGCCTCGCGTGGCCATCGGCGCCAAGCTCGTGGCCGATATGCTCAGCGTGGCAGGCGTCAGTCGCGTAATCACGATGGACCTCCATGCCGACCAGGAGCAAGGCTTCTTCAACGTCCCCGTCGACCACCTCTACGCCTCCAGCGTCATGCTGCCCTACATTGAGAGCCAGAATCTGGAGAACCTTGTCATCGCCACGCCCGACGTAGGTGGCTCCAAGCGAGCATCAGCCTACTCCAAGTACTTCCAGTGCCCGCTCGTGCTCTGCAATAAAGTACGTCGCAAGCCCAACGAGGTGGCTTCCATGCAGATCATCGGCGATGTAACAGATGCCGACGTCGTACTCATCGACGATATGGTGGACACCGCAGGCACAATCACCAAGGCCGCCGACCTGATGATCGAGAACGGCGCACGCTCCGTGCGAGCCATCGCCAGCCACTGCGTCATGAGCGGGCCGGCAAGCGAGCGCGTACAGGCAAGCAAACTCGAAGAGATCGTTTTCACTGACTCTATCCCTTACACCGCCCGGTGTGCCAAGGTCAAACAGATTTCCATCGCCGACCTCATTGCCGAGACCATACGCCGCGTAGAACAAAACGAAAGCATTTCAGACCAATATCTTCTCTAAACCATAGAAGAAGATTCATATCTAAGATTATAAGTTTAACCCGCTAATTAAACACAGTAAAACAATGAAAAAGACAATGATTATCTGTGCTCTGGCACTTGCTATGCTCCAGGCACAAGACCTTCGTGCCAGCGTCATCGTCGACGACGACACTACCAACACCCTCGTACAGCAGGCTGAGAAGCAGATCAAGGAGCAAGAGAACATCATCCGCGATCTCAAGAAAAAACAGCGCGACCTCGAAAGCAACCTTAAGGACGTCAAGAGCCGCATCAAAGCCGCACAAGCTGAGGTCAAGGAAGCAAAAGCCGTCATAAAGACTCAGAAGGCTCACGCCAAAGCCCAGCAGAAAGCAGCCGAAGCAGCCAATGCCTTCAAGAATTAACCCTTCTGCATTTGCAAACAACAAAGGGGGGTGTGACAACATCAAGTCACACCCCCCTTTTCATTTTTCACTTATCATCCCCCACCGGGGGATTACAGGGGGCCTCACGTATCACCCGGCAAGGATTACCCGCAGCTACAACATTGTCAGGAACGTCACGAGTAACAACCGACCCCGCGCCAATAGTCACGTTGTTACCAATCGTCACCCCAGGTAGGATCGTCACGTTACCACCAATCCAGACGTTATCCCCGATCTTCACCGGGCAGGCCCACTCCAAACGAGTGTTCCGTTCCACAGGGTCAGTACTGTGACAAGCAGTGTAGATACTCACGCTCGGCCCGATGAAGCAGTCGTCACCAATCGTCACATAAGCCTCGTCCAGTATCGTCAGGTTAAAGTTCGCGAAAAAACGACGCCCCACACGTATATGCTTGCCATAGTCGCAGAAGAAAGGTTGGTTGATGAAAACATCGTCATCACCGACCTCACCCAGCAGCTCCTTCAACATTTCACGGCGCGACTCCAGGTCCGTAGGCTGCAGATTATTATACTCCCGCAGTCGATTCTTCGTAGCATTCAGCTCGCGCCGAAGATCCTCATCTACCGCAGAGTAAATCTCACCCGCCAGCATCTTCTCCTTCTCCGTCATAATCCTATTTTTCTCTTATTCACTTTTCACTTTTCATCCCCCACCGGGGGATTATAGGGGGCCTCACTTTTCATCCCCGTACATCCTCGCCTTCTGCTCACGAATACGGTCGTCAGAAATATAGTCATCATAATCCATCAGCTTGTCAATCGTGCCCGTTGGAGTCAGCTCGATAATACGGTTCGCAACCGTCTGAATGAACTCATGGTCGTGGCTCGCAAACAGGATATTACCCTTGTACAGCTTCAAGTTATTGTTGAACGCCTGAATACTCTCAAGGTCAAGGTGGTTAGTCGGAGTGTCCAGTATCAGGCAGTTGGCATTCTTGAGCTGCATACGCGCAATCATGCAGCGCATACGCTCCCCACCCGACAGCACGTTCACCTTCTTCAGCACCTCCTCGCCCGAGAAAAGCATACGCCCCAGGTAACCCTTCATGAACACCTCATTACCCTCGCCATACTGCATCAGCCAGTCAACAAGGTTCTTATCGCTCTTGAAAAACTCCGTGTTGTCCAGAGGCAAGTAAGCCGTAGTAATCGTCAGCCCCCATTTGTACCTGCCAGCGTCAGCCTCACGGTTCCCGTTGATAATCTCAAACAACGCCGTCATAGCGCGAGGGTCGTGGCTAAGGAACACCGTCTTCTCTCCCTTCTCGATGTTGAACGAGATATTGTCAAAAAGCAACGTACCATCCTCTGCCACAGCCCGCAGACCCTCAACCTCCAAAATCTGGTTACCAGGCTCACGGTCCATCGTAAAGATAATGCCCGGGTACTTGCGCGTAGAAGGCTGAATCTCATCCACCGTCAGCTTCTCAAGCATCTTCTTCCTCGACGTCGTCTGCTTAGACTTCGCAACGTTAGCCGAAAACCTGCGGATAAACTCCTCCAGCTCCCTACGCTTCTCCTCTGCCTTGGCCTTCTGGTTCTGAGCCTGGCGCAACGCCAGCTGAGAGCTCTCGTACCAAAACGAATAGTTACCGGCAAACAACGTCACCTTCCCGAAATCAATATCCACCGTGTGCGTGCACACAGCATCCAGGAAATGACGGTCGTGAGACACGACCAACACCGTATGCTCAAACTCCGACAAGTAACCCTCCAGCCACTGCACAGTGTCCAAGTCCAAGTCATTCGTAGGCTCGTCCAGAAGCAAGTTATCAGGCTCGCCAAACAAGGCCTTTGCCAGCATAACCCTCACCTTCTCCTTACCCGACAGGTCACGCATGAGCATTTGGTGCTTCCGCTCCTTGATGCCCAGACCACTCAGCAGCGCACCAGCGTCGCTCTCAGCCGTGTAGCCACCCATCTCAGCAAACTTCTCCTCCAGCTCAGCCACACGAAGGCCGTCAGCATCAGAGAAATCCTCCTTCATATACAACGCCTCACGCTCATGCATAATCTCCCACAGCACACTATGACCCATCAGAACAGTGTTCAACACCGTCTCGTCATCATACTCGAAATGGTCTTGCGAGAGCACGCTCAGGCGCTCACCAGGACCCAGCTCAACGGTGCCCTTGTTCGGCTCCAGCTCTCCGCTAATCGCCTTAAGCAAAGTAGATTTACCGGCTCCATTCGCTCCAATCACACCATAAATGTTTCCGTTCGTGAACTTCATGTTCACGTCCTTATACAAAACACGTTTGCCAAACTGTATGGCAAGATTTGACACTGTAATCATCTATTTCCTATATTTACTGATTCACTTTTCACTCTTCATCCCCAACCGGGGGATTACAGGGGGCCTCACTCTTCACTCTTCATCCCCCACCGGGGGATTACAGGGGGCCATGTTCGGCTTAGCGGTCGCAAAGATACGATAAATATCTCATTTAGGTGAAGAAAATCCGAAATATATTTGCAAAACAACGCTCAATTAGCTACTTTTGCGCCCTCAGAACGATAGGGAAAACATATATCACCTTACAACCTCACAACCTCATCACCTCACAACCTCATCACCTCACAACCTCATCACCTTTTTTTTAATGAAACACTCCTTCTTTCACCCATCATTTATTACGGTTCTATTGCTCAGCCTGTCGCTACACGCTTCAGCGCATCGAGCCTGCGGCGCTGGGGAAGCCTGCGGCGCTGAAGTCTCTCGCGTGCGGGCCAGCGTGGTGTGCAGCCAGTTCCTCTTCGACAGCGCTCCCTTCCCCTCATGCCATGCCGCCACCATCGAGGCGCTGCCGTCCGGCGACCTCCTTGCCGCCTTTTTCGGAGGCGCCCACGAGGGCAGCAACGACGTCTGCATCTGGCTTTGTCGCAAGCCACAAGGCGATGATTCATGGTCAGCGCCAGAGCGCGTAGCGCAGGGCGAGGTCGCAGACGGCGTGCAACACCCGTGCTGGAATCCCGTTCTCTTCCGTCTGCCTGGATCTGAAAGCGAACTGCTTCTTTTCTACAAGACAGGCATCTTCATCAAGGATTGGGTCGGGCACCTGATGCGCAGCAGCGACGGCGGCCACACCTGGGGCAAGCCCGAGCCCCTCGGACGCTTCCTCAGCGATGAGACAGACCTCCCCTATCTCGGCGCCATCAAGAACAAGCCCGTGGCCGTAGGCGGCCGCATCATCGCACCATCGAGCGACGAGAGCCTGCGGTGGCAGATTCATTTTGAGCTCTCGGACGACAACGGCCTGAGCTGGAATTACATCACCGTGCCCTCGTCCGGCACCATCGCCTCCATTCAGCCGTCGATACTCATCCATCCCGACGGCTCGCTGCAAGCCCTGTCGCGTACCAAGAACGGCTTCCTCTCCAGCACGTGGAGCCACGACAACGGACTCTCGTGGCAACCGGAACGCCTCACCGACATCCCAAACAACAACTCGGGAATAGACTGCCTCACGCTCTCCAGCGGCCTCTTCGCCATGGTCTACAATCCTGTAGGCAAGGCGCACGAAGCTGAGTTCGGCGCCCGAACGCCGCTCACTTTGGCCCTCTCCGACGATGGCTGCCACTGGACCGACGTCCTCGACCTCGACCACGGGCCGGGAGAATTCTCATACCCCGCCATCATTGAAGCCGGAGGGGCCCTCCACATCGTTTACACCTGGAACCGGCAGAAGATAAGATACGTGAAAGTGCTACTGAACCCGTTGCCCGGCGCGTGCGACGCCTCCTCTCAAGACCCGCTGCGTTCGCACCCGACTCCCAAAGACGCTTCATACTTGAAGAATGAGCAAACAAGTTCTTAGATAAGCCAAGCGGCAGAGTCGAGCGCGAGCGCGAGGGAAGCGAGTCTGAAGAACTCATCCAGTCGAATACCTTAATTCATACGGCTGAATACCTTAATTCATACGGCTGAATACCTTAATTCATACGGCTGAATACCTTAACTCATACGGCTAACTCATATGGTCAAAACCTTTAAGCCTTTCGGTTGCTCGGTCGCGAGCGAACAAGCTTATCCGTCTGCCAGATTTTAGGTGTGTTCTATTAATTAATAAATTCTCTATGAATTATCTTTGTTTGCTCTTGTCTCTTTTCGGCATCTTTGCCTCCAATCCCTTGAACCGTAGCCCGCTACGCTTCGGCGGGCTTGCAGTCAAATCTGCTCTAAAATAGCCTAAGAGCAATTCAAAGCTAATTTATAGAACCCACCTTTAAAATGAGTCAAGACGCATAGACTTACCTAAACCTAATCCCTAATCCCCAATAATTACAAGATGAAGAGAATTCGGATAATCGCATTATTGCTGTTGTCGTTGCTGACCTTCACAAAGGCTTCGGCTGAAGGCATCAGCGAGAGCAAGGCTCGTCAGATAGCCTCTGACTTTATGGCTAACCGCACGTTGCGATTCGCGACTATGAAGAAGGCTCGCAAGGCTCCATCTAAAGGAACCCAGAGCCGTTCTACAGCAGCTTACTACGTGTTCAATGCCAATGAAGGAGGCTTTGTAATCGTTGCCGGCGACGACTGCGCGCCTGCCGTGCTGGCCTACAGCGACGAAGGAACCTTCACGGGCGACGACGTACCGGAAGCTATGCAGACGATGCTCGACAGCTATGCGACTCAGATCGCAGCCCTTGGCGAGGGAACCCTCGCAGCAGCACAACCTATCTCCGGACCATCTATTCCGCCACTCGTAAAAGCCCAGTGGTCGCAGAACAGCCCTTTCAACTCACTACTGCCGATTATCCCCTCTACAGGCAAACAAGCCGTCGTCGGATGCGTAGCTACAGCCCTCGCACAAGTGATGCGATACTGGCGATGGCCTATGCGTCCCTCGCAGCCGCTACCTGCCTACACCACTCAGTCATTGAGTATCAATATGCCAGAGCTGCCCGCAACAGATTTCAAATGGTCTATTATGCAAGACAGCTACGAGCAAAACGACGCCACCGCAGCAGCACAAGCTGCCGCTACCCTCAGCCTATACTGTGCCCAAGCCTTGCAGATGGACTTTCAGAATAACTCTTCAGGAGCTGTCACGACCAGTATTTCGAAATATTCTGCCGCCTACTTCGACTACGATGCCAGTGCACACGCTGAGAGTAGAAGCAGCTACAGTACACACGAATGGGCCGACCTCATCCTCTCCGAGCTCTTAGCTGGGCGACCAGTCATCTACAGCGGCAGCAAGATGAGCGGAGGCCACGCCTTCATCTGCGACGGATTCGACGGCCAAGGACGCTTCCACATCAACTGGGGATGGAACGGCAACAGCGACGGTTACTTCCTGCTCAATGTACTTAACCCCGACCAACAAGGAACAGGAAGCGCCAGCGGAGATTACGGATACATCCTGGATCAGTCTGCCATTGTAGGATTCCAGCCAAGCGCGGGCGGCAACCATCTTTTTGAACTCACAGCCACTGACGTGGCACTCAACAGCCACACAGACTCGCGCGACAATACTTACGAACCGTTCAAGGTTTATGTCTCTGCATTATTCCAGAACTATACATCCGACGATATGGATGTGCGGTTCGGCTGGGGGCTCTTTGAGGATGATGCTTTTTTGGAAAGGCTCGCAAGCAGTTACATCAATCAACTGCCGCCTGGATACTACACAACTGACGACAAGCGGGAGCTCTCGTTTGGACAGGACAGGATCTCCGGCACTTACCTCATTCGGCCCATTTACAGCGAAATAGGTCAGGACAATTGGCGCCCTTGCAGCGGAGCCCTAAACAACTATATCGAGATCACCATCGACGAGAACCAGTGCCACGCCACAGGATATGGCACCGCTGGCCAGCAGGACTATTCCATCAACGATATTGCCATTACAGGCTCCTTGCATAACGCACGCCCCGTAGACATTGACGTCAGCATGACCAACCAAGGCCACTCGGACAACGGAGTGCTCTACATGTTCGTCAACAATAAATTCGCAGCCGCCAGCTACGTAGGACTTGCCCCAAACGAGACTGGCGACATACATTTCACACACCTGTTCAGTAATCCCGGCGACTATATTCTTACCTGGTCATGGAACGCCGACGGCACAGTACCCATTGCCACACGCGACATCACCATCAACGCCATGCCTGCGGCCAGCCTCAGCGCCACGGTCGAGGTGCTTAACGTGACCGACGCCACTGAAAAGATTGTCAGCAGCGAACAGTTTAGCTTCCTGCTCACCATCAAAAACGAAGGAGAGACAACCTACGATGAGGACGTCTCTTCTAAACTATTCAAATTAATACAGGAAACCAGTGGTACGAACGTACAGGATTTGAGCCAGCACCTGACCCTCGCGCCTGGACAGACCGCCACGATGCAGTTCGACTTCGACAACGTCAGCGACGGCTGGAAGTATTTCTCAAATGCTTACTACTACAGCGAAGGAGTACCGACAAGGCTCGCCGGAACATCTTTTTACACCATCACCAAACCAGTCATACCAGCCAACCTAAGCGCAAGCGCTGAAATCCTGGACGCAACGGAAGACGACACAAACGGCAGAATCATCGACAGCAAAAAGTTCAGTATCGTCATTGACATCGTCAACAACGGCGAGAAAACCTACACAGACAAGATCAAGGTTAAACTGTTTGAAGTCAATGGCCAAAACGACGACACGGAAATACAAAGCTCAGACAAATACTTGACACTGGGCTCCGGCGAGAACACTACCCTACAGTTTGACTTCGACAACGTCAGCGATGAACACAAATACTACGTTCTTGCCTATTTCTATAGCCTGGGAGAGGAGAAAGAACTCTTGCGAACCACGCCACATACCATCGTATTCCCCATACTGACAGGCGACGTCAATGGCGACTCTGAAATCACCATCGCCGACGTAACGGCCTTGGTCAATATCATCCTTGGCAAAGCGGAGAACGGCTGCCCGAAAGCCACTGACGTCAATCATGACGGCGAGGCGACTATAGCCGATGTCACCGCGCTGGTGAACATAATCCTCGGGAAAGCGGCGTCGGAGCAGCTCGGAGCCCAACACTCCGCTTGCCAACCACCACCTTTGCCCCGCAAGTAGGGGGGCATAGGCCGATGATTTGTTAAACCCTCTTAAATCGCTTAAACTTTTCGCCCGAGAGCGGGTCTGAAATTAAAATATCAACTATATTTGCAAAACTTTTATTCAAAGCGAAAGCTAACGAGAACATAAAACAGAATATTTATACGTTTATGCGAAACCAAATCATTTTGAAGGCTGCCCTGCCGTTGATGTCGTCAGCCCTCCTCCTCTGCTTCGCCGCCAGTTGCTCAAAAAAGCCTAAAGTGGAGTATGAGACGACGACCGTCGAGAAAGGAAACATCTCTACTACAGTGACCGCTACGGGCACCATCGAGCCGGTGACGAGCGTGGAAATAGGCACTCAGGTCAGCGGCATCGTGGCCAAGATTTACGTAGACTACAACTCGGTTGTCAAGGCCGGCCAGGTCATTGCCGAACTGGACAAGACAAACCTGATGAGCACGCTGGCGAGCCAACGTGCTAACCTGACCAGCGTGCAGAGCGCATTGGCCTACCAAAAGGCTAACTACGAGCGACAGAAGTCGCTGTTTGACAAAGGCCTGATTTCGGCCAACGATTTTGAGCAGGCCCGACTCTCTTACGTACAGGCGCAGCAGCAGGTCACCACGGCCCGACAAAGCGTCAAGCGTGCGGAAACGGACCTCGGCTATGCGACGATTACATCGCCCATCAACGGCGTAGTCCTCTCAAAGGCCGTCGAGGAAGGACAGACGGTTGCGGCCTCGTTCAGCACCCCTACGCTGTTCACAATAGCCCAGGACCTGACGGACATGCGCGTGATAGCAGACATCGATGAGGCAGACATAGGAGAGGTGAAGGAAGGCCAGCGTGTGAGTTTTGCCGTAGACGCCTTCCCGAACGACACGTTTGAAGGCTACGTCACGCAGGTGCGCCAACAGGCAACTACTGAGAGCAACGTCGTGACCTATGAGGTCGTAATCAGCGCCCCAAATGCGGACCTGAAGCTTAAGCCGGGGCTGACGGCAAACGTGACGATATTCACTCTTGAAAAGAACGACGTGCTCACCGTCGCCGCCAAAGCCCTACGCTTCTCGCCAAACGAAGCGCTCATAGCAGAAGACGAGAACATAGAGCCCTGCGAGGCCAAGAACCGACTGTGGGCGAGAGATGGCAAAACGTTCAAGGCATTCCCCGTTGAGGTTGGAGTGTCTAATGGCACTATGACGGAGATTGTCAGCGGCGTAAAGGCGGGCACGGAGGTGCTGGCAGACATGGTTTTCGATGCCGTAAATGAAGGTGGCGACAGCCAGCAGAAGAGCAACCCCTTCATGCCCGGTCCGCGCAACAACAACAAAAACAATCAGAAAAACGGCAACAACAGCAGCACGAAAAAATGAGTGAGAAAAAAGTTGTCATCAAGCTTGAGAACGTCTGCCGCAACTTTCAGGTAGGCGATGAGACGGTGAAGGCTCTGAGAGGCGTGTCGTTCGAGATCCATGAGGGCGAGTTCGTGACGATAATGGGCACCTCGGGCTCAGGCAAATCGACGTTGCTTAACCAACTGGGTTGCTTAGACACGCCGACGAGCGGCGAGTACTACCTCGACGGCGTCAGCGTACGTACGATGCGCCGGAGCCAACGAGCCCGCCTGCGCAACCGCAAGATAGGCTTCGTGTTCCAGAGCTACAACCTCCTTCCGAAGACAACAGCTGTTGAGAACGTAGAATTGCCTCTGATGTACAACAAGGACTACAGCGCCAAGCAGCGTCGCGAAGCCGCCATTGAAGCGCTTCAGGCCGTAGGACTTGGCGACCGTCTGGAGCATAAGTCGAACCAGATGTCGGGCGGACAGATGCAGCGCGTAGCCATTGCTCGCGCGCTGGTCAACAACCCCGCCGTAATCCTCGCTGACGAGGCTACGGGCAACCTGGACACGCGAACTTCCTACGAAGTGCTGGTGCTCTTCCAGAAGCTGCACGCAGAAGGACGCACCATCATCTTCGTAACACACAACCCCGAGATAGCACAGTACAGTTCGCGCAATATATTCTTGCGCGATGGCAAGATACGTGAAGATACCCTTAACACTAACATCCGCAGCGCTGCTGAAGCTTTGGCAGCCCTGCCTGCCCAGCAGGATGATTGATAAAACTTAACGCATGAGTTACTTAAACCTCTTCAAGATAGCCATTAAGGCGATCCTCAGCAACAAGGGCCGCTCGTTCCTCTCGATGCTTGGTATCATCATCGGCGTCGGAGCCGTCATCGTGATGATGGCCATCGGCCAAGGCTCGAAGCAAAGCATACGCGAGGAGATTCAGAAGAACGGCACGAATATGCTGACTATCCGCCCAGGAGCTGATATGCGTGGCGGCGTCCGCCTGGACCCCTCAGCCATGCAGACGCTGAAGCAAGTGGACTACGAAACAATCCTCTCCGAAGCCAAGTTCGTGAATAAAGTGTCGCCAGAGGTGAGCACGAGCGGGCAGGCCGTCTTCGGGGCCAACAACACCACTTCGACTTGCTACGGCGAGAGCCCCGACTACTTGGGCATACGTTTGTGGGAGGTGGAAGAGGGAATTTTCTTCACCGACGAGGACGTCAAGAAGTCGGCCAAGGTGTGCGTCGTGGGTCAGACAATCGTCAAGGAACTCTTCCCGAACGGTCAGGACCCGGTAGGCAAGACTTTACGCTTCAAGAACATACCCCTGCGCATCATTGGCGTGTTCAAGGGCAAAGGCTACAACAACTGGGGTATGGATCAGGACAACGTCATCGTGGCTCCGTACACAACCGTCATGAAGCGACTGGCCGCCCAGACACACTTCAACAGCATCCTCTGCTCTGCCGTGACCGAAGAGCTTTCGGAAGAAGCCATCGAGGACCTCACGCAAATACTGCGCCGCACGCATAAGCTGAAGACGGATGAGGCCGATAACTTCACAATACGCTCGCAGCAGGAATGGATGGAGACGATGTCCTCCACGATGGACACTATCACTATCATCCTCGTCGTGGCAGCAGCCTTCTCGCTGCTCGTAGCAGGCATCGGCATCATGAACATAATGCTGGTCAGCGTCACGGAGCGCACTCGCGAGATCGGCCTACGCATGAGCGTCGGCGCTCGAGGTCTGGACATCAGCAACCAGTTCCTCATCGAGTCAATACTGATAAGTTTGACTGGCGGCATATTGGGGGTGCTCTTTGGCGCTCTGCTGACATGGGGGTGCAACACCATCATCGGCTATCCGGCTGTCATCCCGGCATGGAGCGTCATCGTCAGCTTCGCGGTATGCGTGGCTATTGGCGTAGGCTTCGGATACTTCCCCGCTCAGAAAGCCGCACGGCTCGACCCGATTGAAGCAATAAGGTACGAGTGAAAAATGAAAAGTGAGGCCCCCTGTAATCCCCCGGTGGGGGATGAAGAGTGAGGCCCCCTGTAATCCCCCGGTGGGGGATGATAAGTGAAAAATGAAAAATGAAAAGTGATGAATTAAGAATTATGAATTAACAAATATGAGTACGATGAAAAAATTAATCCTAATGATTATGTTGGCTATGCCTGTATTAGCAATGGCCCAGAAGACAGACGACAAACCATACCTCTCCGGTGCTGTGCCAGAGGAAAACGGCCTCGTAGTGTTCACGAAGACTTTCGACACCTCCGACAAGAGCCAAGCCGAGGTTTTCTCCGCACTGATGACTGCCGTGAAACAACTTATGTCTGAGGGGCGCCAAGACCTGCGAACACGCCTCGTCTCAGATACTGACAACACCATTGTAGCCCGCGTAGAAGAGACTATGACCTTCAAGAAGAAGTTCCTTAACTGGGACCACACATATTTCCGATACATCATAGCAGCCGAAGCACTGGCCGACCATAAGGCAAAAGTCACCATCCGCAACATCAGTTACTACTATGGCTTCGACCAGGAAGGCAACAACGGCGAAGAGTATAAGGCGGAGGAATGGATCTCAGACAAAACCGCCATCAACAAAGCCGGCACTAAGCTATATCCTCGAAGCGGCAAATTTCGCCGCAAGACCGTAGACCGCGTAGAGGAGATATTCCAGGCGATAGGTCAGAAATTGTAGATCTTAACTATAATAGAAACTGCACAGCAACAAAAAAGCCCTCCAACCGCCTATGCCCAATGGGCTTGCGGGATCAACCCGCGGCCAAAGCCGCGACACCGCTACTCCCCTCCCGAGCGGGATAGACAAAAAAGCCCTCCAGCAGTGGAGGGCTTTATTTGTATTCAGGCATTCCAAGTATCAGAAATCCAGCTCAACGCAGAAGCGGACGCCGTGCTTTTTGACGCCAGGATAGTGGAGATAATTGAGGCGTCGGACATAATCTACCCGAATAATCTTGAAGATATTGTGGAGCCCTACATTAAACTCCATGTAAGGTGTAGATGACATCTGGTGAACGATGGAAACACCGTCTCGTGAAGGCATTTCAAAGAGTGCGTGTGAGCCTAGATTGCGCTCAGCGAGTGGGTCGTTTCTTGCGCTGAGATGACCATATAGAGCCTTGAATCCTATGACCTCGCGTAGCTTTAGTCGGTTGATGAGTGGTATACGGTTGAGGATCTTACCGGAGAGGTCCCACTCGACGATGGCTGATGCGTAACGGTCGTTTACGAACTCAAGGTTGTTGATCATTGAGAACATATTGCGCGTGATTATATAGCTGTTGTTGGCGACGGGCATTATGAGGAGTGGGAAAGGCACGCGATTCCACTGTACGGCTGCCCTCAGGCTGATGTCGATGCGTCCGTATGAGTTGAGCCAGAGTCGCTGGTATGCCGTGAGCTCGGTAAGGTTGTAGCGGTAATCGGTGGCAAGAACGTCTTTGAGTCCGATGGTATGTGCGATGGAGAATACGGGGTTGTTGTGGTTGACGACGTGTCGTCGCTGCTTTGTGTTGATGACTTGTTCGCCGGGTGCCCAGCGCAGTGTGGCGGAGATGTCGGCCATGTTGAAGTAGTCGACGTCTTGTCCGTCGAGCCTGCGGTAGTAGAGCGTGCCTCGTGGCGTCAGGCGTGAGGCTTTGAATTGGAGCTTGAAATCGAGGTGTGCGTTAGTCTCAACGGCATATCGTGCTGTCCATTGCCTATTGAGCATGAGGTGGTCTACGGTCTGTGTCTTTAGGGATATCCATGCGTTGTCTTTGTCACGCCCGCTCTGCCATAGGAAATCGGCTGGTGAGAAGACGTCTTGCTGGAAGGCTGCGGTGAGTGAGTGTCGCGGCCACTCGTTGGCCTGGAATCGTTTTCGCAGGAATGAGTATTCGACTTCGGCGAGGCCGTACCATTTGTGACTCTGGGTGCCATATATGGCATATCCTTTGAAGAAGAGATGGGGATGTAGGACGGCGGTGGACTGTCCGCCGAGGCGTATGCGGTAGCCGTCGGTGGCATTGTGGGAGACGGTGCTCATGAGTGGCCCCAGGTCGAATGGGCTTCGCTTGGGGTCGATATTGGTGGGGACGAAGTTGCTGACGACGCTACGCAGGAGGAACATGGGTATGCTACGCAGTGATCGTGCCCGGAGGGTGTCGGTCGTTGATGCGAGGTTCTGCTCGGCGGTGGAGAGGGTGTCGGGCCGATAGCGTGCCCAAAGATGCTGGTCGTCGGTCTCGGCACGTCCTTGTCGGCGCACGTCGCTGGGAAGAAAATATATGTCGGGGATGCTGTCGGTGTCGTAGTGGCTGTAGTGTGTAGCGCGATGCAGCATTGCGAGCCGCTGCTTCTTAACTATGCCGAACTCGGCAAAGAGGTCGTCGGTCTGGAGGACGCGCTGTCCGTTGGGCAGGTCGGTGAATTGCTGCTCTATGACGAGGTTGGAAACGAAGTTGACGCTTGAGCGCAGGGGGAGTCTGAGGGTGCACTGCTGTACGCGCCAGGTGCTGTCTGCGAGGATGTTGATGTGGCCTGAGAAGCCGAAGTCCTGTGGGTTCTGGGGCACGAAGTTTAGCCGGATAACTCGCTGGCGGTTGACTTCGCAGGTGTCGAGGATAAAGAATTGGAAGAAGGAGATTGCCGCGCGGGATGAGAGGGGACTGGTGAACTTTCGCTCGAAGAGCGTGATGACGTCGTCGTAGACGTTGACGTCGGTGAAAATACTCTTTAGGACTGTGTTTACCATTTCGCCTTCTACGAACATTTCGGTGAGTCCTTCGGAATGTGTGGCGAGGACGTAGTCGCGTTGAAGCTTGGGTGAGCGTCGCCAGAGATGCTGCGTAGCGGTCTCGGTGTAGCCGAAGGGGAGAATGTATTTTCCGGTCTGTCGGCAGTACTCTATCTGACGCTTGAGGAGTGGTTTCTGGAATAATGTCAATGAATCCTTGTCGCGTGCACTAATATTATTGTACGCGTACGTGATGCGCTGGTATTTATTGTAGCGTAGGAAGTCGTTTTGACTGAGGTCGTGGTCGGCCTTGGCAGCGATGACTTTACGCATGAGTTCTACGGCAGGGTTACCTTTACGTCGATAGCGCTGGCGCTTGGGCTTGACGGTGACTTCGTGGAGGTCGTGTTCCTTAATGTCCGTCTCTGTCTGGCCCCTGGCAGAGAGACCAAGGGTCATGCAGATAAGGGCAAGAAGGATACGCTTTGTCATCAGCAGGCTTTAAAACTCATATCGAGGCCCTTGACGCTGTGTGTGAGTGCACCGACGGAGATGAAATCGACGCCACATTCGGCGTAGTCGCGCAGGTTCTCAAGAGTGATGCCTCCGCTGGACTCTGTCTCGAAGCGATGATTGATGATTTCAACGGCCTTGCGTGTGTCGGCCGGAGTGAAATTGTCGAGCATAACACGGTCGACCCCACCGATGGCAAGAACCTGACGTAGCTCATCGAAGTTACGCACTTCAATTTCTATCTTGAGGTTCTTTCCTTTTGCTTGAAGATATTGGTGGCACCGATTAATGGCATTGGGGATGCCGCCTGCGAAATCGATATGGTTGTCCTTAAGGAGGATCATGTCAAAGAGTCCGATGCGATGGTTAGAGCCACCGCCTATCTTCACGGCCTCCTTCTCGAGCATTCGCATGCCTGGGGTTGTCTTTCGAGTGTCGAGCACGCGTGTATTAGTGCCCTGTAGACGCTTGACATAGCGGTGTGTCATAGTTGCTATGCCTGACATCCGCTGCATAATATTGAGCATAAGGCGCTCGGTCTGCAGAAGGCTCTGAACGCGTCCAGTGACAAGCATTGCTACATCGCCGGGCTTGATGTGTGAGCCATCGCCCATGAACACTTCCACTTGCATGTCAGCGTCGAAACGATGGAAAACACGCTTGGCAATCTCGACACCGGCGAGGATGCCTTCCTCCTTGATGAGGAGCCGGCTCTTGCCCATTGCGTCTGCAGGGATACAACATAAGGTAGTGTGGTCGCCATCGCCTATATCTTCGGCAAAGGCGAGATCGATGAGTCGATCATTAAGTTCGTCTACTGAGTACATATATCTATTCGTTTTTATTTGTTATTTGTAATTTATGAGTGCAAAAGGTTTAACCTTATTCGAATCGCATGACACGTGCTGGATGAATTCGTGACACGAGGTAGGTTGGTATGATCAGTGTCAGAGTAGATATAACGAGTGACGCCGCAACTAAGGCAATAATAAGCGTCCAAGAGAATTCTATGGGAACGGTGTCAATATAGTAGGTTGAGGCATCCAGACGCACCAGATGACATTGCTTCTGAATGAGTGCCAGCCCGAGCCCGATGATGAGCCCCAGACCGACACCCCGAACGACTAAGTGCAAGGCGAAGTGAAGGAATATCATGCGAATCTGCCTATTAGATGCTCCGATGCTCTTCATGACAGCTATGAAATTAGTGCGTTCGAGGATGATAATCAGGAGGCCTGAAACCATGGTAAACAGGCTAAGAACGAGCATAAGAGCGAGTATGACATAAACATTGGTATCTATAAGGTCAAGCCACGTGAAGAGACCTGGATAGAGGTCGCTGATAGCCTGCACTGAATAGTTTACTCCATAGCTGTCTGCAGCACGGTTGTAGCGTGAAATCAAGGTTGATGTAAGGTTGTCGGTAGCGCTGAAATCATGGAGGAGTATTTCGACACCAGCGTATTGGTCGGGCTCCCAACTGTTAAGGCGCTGAGTAGTAAAAAGGTCGGTGAAGACCTGGCGCCCATCAAACTCACGCAGGTGGGTTTCATAAATCCCTGTAACGGTGAAGCGGCGAGCCTTAACCTGATCTGAGAAGAAATAGGCAAATACCCTGTCGCCGACCTTGAGGTTCAATTCGCTGCTTACTGACTGAGACAGGAGTATCTCGTTGGAGCCAGCAGACGATGAGAAGCGAGGCAGGCGCCCATCAACAAGGTTTGATGCTAAGAACGTAGTGTCGAACGTTTCGCCGACACCACGGACAACAACGCCCTTGAAGGCATCATCGGTCTTGAGCATGCCAGACTTCGTGCAGAAGGGCTGTATATGGCGGACACCTGGAACTCGCCCAAGGGAGTCGAGCATACCTTCGCTGAATGCTATGGGCTGAGCTTCAGCGTTGTAGAGGCTTTGGTAATTTATTATTTCGATATTTCCACCGAAGCCTACGACTTTCTGTCTAATCTCATTCTTGAACCCGAGAACGATGCACACAGACAGAATCATGACCATAAGGCCAACGGCCACGCCCCACACAGCAATCGTCACCGCAGGGCGCGACACCCTTCGCTCCTCATTGCGCAGGGCAAACAAGCGGTTTGCTATGGACGACTCGACTTTCAATTTGTAAAGCAGAAACAGTGGAAGGTATTATACTTGCCGACACCAAGTGAGCGGACCTGTGGGGAGATAGTATCTTCAATCCCTTTTAGCTGAATTATACTCTTCTAAGGCTTTGCTCAGGATATACAGCGCCCGCACGAGGTCTTTTTTCTTAAGCACATAGGCCAGACGAACCTCGTTGCGCCCTAACCCTGGCGTCGTGTAGAAGCCTGCAGCCGGAGCCATCATGACGGTTTCGCCTTCATAGTTGAAATCGCGCAGGCACCAGGCACAGAAATCCTCGGCATCCTCCACGGGCAGCTTGGCTACCGTATAGAAGGCACCCATAGGAATAGGACTGTAGACGCCAGGGATGCGGTTGAGCCCGTCAATGAGGCACTTACGGCGCTCCACATATTCTTCGTAGACATCGCGTGCATATTCCTCGCCGGCATCGAGCGAAGCCTCGGCGGCAATCTGACCTATAAGGGGCGGCGAGAGGCGTGCCTGGCAGAATTTCATGACAGCCTGACGAACTTCTTTATTCTTAGTGATGAGGGCGCCAATACGAATGCCGCACTCGGAATAACGTTTTGATACAGAGTCTATCAGTACGACATTGTTCTCAATTCCCTCTAAATGGCAGGCACTGATGTAGGGCGACCCGGTATAGATAAACTCACGGTAGACTTCATCGGAGAAGAGATACAGGTCGTACTTCTTCACCAAGTCGCGGATCTGATTCATCTCGCGGCGAGTGTAGAGGTAGCCCGTCGGGTTATTGGGGTTGCAGATAAGTATCGCACGTGTACGTTCGTTGATAAGCTCTTCGAACTTCTCCACCTTCGGCAACGAGAAGCCCTCCTCAATGGTCGTCGTGACCGTGCGGATGACTGCACCCGCAGATATGGCGAAAGCCATATAGTTGGCGTAAGCCGGCTCGGGAACGATGATTTCGTCGCCCGGATTGAGGCATGAGAGGAAAGCAAAGAGTACGGCCTCCGATCCGCCGCTCGTGATAATGATATCATCAGGCGTCACATCTATATTATACTTGGCATAGTATTCGACGAGTTTCTTACGGTAGCTGAGGTAGCCCTGCGAGGGGGAGTACTCGAGGATAGTGCGGTCGATACCGCGTATAGCCTCCAGCGCAGCCTTCGGCGTGGGCAGGTCCGGCTGTCCGATATTCAGGTGGTATACTTTTATTCCTCTTTGCTTGGCAGCGTTAGCTAAAGGTGCCAGCTTGCGGATAGGCGAAGCGGGCATCTCATGACCTCTGACAGATATTTCAGGCATACTTGTAAAGTGCTTCTAATTAAAAAACGGGGCAAAGTTACGTTTTCTTGTCGAAATCAACAAAGAAGCAGGGTAATATTATTGCCCAATGTAGCGATTTAAGTAATTTTCACTTTTCTTTTTTGCAAAAAGGCTTGTTCCGTTCAAACTTTTTGGTTTATTTTGCGCTATGATTGTTTAATTATAAATCGTTTACCTATGGAAATAAGCAAGCTTTCAGGGCTGAAACGTGAAGATTTTCAGTCCACTATCCAAGGAAAGCAGACAGATTTGTTCACGCTCGTCAATCAGTGTGGCAATGAGGTTTGTATCACGAATTACGGCGGCGCACTCGTCGCTATCATGGTTCCAGACAAAGATGGCCGGATTGCTAATGTCATTCAAGGGCATGACACAATCCTGGGGGTTGTCGAGAGTCCGGAGCCTTTTTTGTCTACACTCATCGGACGCTATGGCAACCGCATCTGTAAGGGTCACTTCACCCTTGATGCCAAGGACTATGAGCTCGCCATCAACAACGGCCCCAACCATCTGCACGGAGGTCCCACGGGCTATCACGCCCGCGTCTGGGATGCAGAGCAGACTGATTCACAGACTCTTTGCCTTCACTACTTCTCGCCCGACGGCGAAGAAGGTTTCCCCGGCAATCTTGATATCACTGTCGTATATCGCTGGACAAACGACAACGAACTCGTCATCGACTACGAAGCCACGACGGACAAGAAGACAATCATCAACCTGACTAACCATGGCTTCTTCTCGCTCGCAGGTATTGCCAATCCTACGCCGGACATTATGGACCTGCAATGCCAGATCAACGCAGATTTCTTTATTCCCATCGACGACACGAGTATTCCCACGGGCGAAGTACGTGCCGTGGAGGGCACTCCCTTCGACTTCACAAAGATGCACGCCGTTGGCGACATGATAGATGCTGACGACGAGCAGACTCGCAACGGCGCCGGCTACGACCATTGCTTCGTCCTCAACAAGCGCGAAGACGGCGAGCTTAGTTTTGCAGCCAAGATTTTTGAGCCTAAGAGCGGACGCACAATGGAAGTCTACACGACAGAGCCCGGCGTGCAGGTCTACACCGACAACTGGGCAACCGGCTATCCCGGACAGCACGGCGCCACCTTCCCCCGCCGCTCGGCCATCTGCTTCGAGGCGCAGCACTTCCCCGACAGCCCCAACCGCGGCCACTTCCCCAGCGTAGTCTTACGCCCCGGTCAGAAGTACACTCAGACGACCGTCTACAAGTTTGGCGTGGAGAAATAAGCAGCTCATAACAAAAACAAAGCATTATAAAATCACATCCAAAACTAAACACTATGTCTCAAGAAAAGAAACAATGGGGCGCCATCATCGCTATGATAGCCCTGTTCGCAATGATTGCTTTCGTGACGAACCTCTGTTCGCCCATGGGCGTCATCGTGAAAAACCAGTTCGGCACATCTAACTTCCTGGCCATGGTCGGCAACTATGGCAACTTCATGGCCTATCTGGTCATGGGCTTCCCTGCCGGCCTGATGATTCAGAAGTACGGCTACAAGAAGACAGCCCTCATCGGCCTGGCCTTCGGTATCATAGGTATCATCGTACAGTGGCTCTCAGGTTGGGGCGGTTTCCTCGTTTACCTCATCGGCGCCTTCATCTCAGGCTTCTGCATGTGTATCCTCAACGCAGTCGTCAATCCTATGCTTAACCTGCTCGGCGGCGGCGGCAACAAGGGCAACCAGCTCATACAGACCGGCGGCGTGTTCAACTCATCAGCTGCCGTGGCTGTGTACATCATCATGGGCGCCCTCATCGGCGATGCTGCCAAGGCCAAGATTTCAGATGCCACTCCCGCTCTGATGATAGCCCTGGCTATCTTCGTCATAGCTTTCATCGTCATCGCATTCACGCATATCGAAGAGCCCCCTCAGCCAGTAAAGGTCAAGGGCGAGAAAGACCCTCACTCGGCTTTCTCCTTCCGCCACTTCAACCTCGGCATCCTTGCTATCGGACTCTATGGCGGCGTTGAGATGGGTATTCCCGGATACATCCTTCAGTACCTCACTGCTGCTACGGACGCTGCAACTCCCGGCCTGGCCATGGATGCAGGCTATGTCGGCACCTTGTCAGCTGTGTTCTTCCTACTGATGCTCATCGGTCGTTTCGTAGGCGCCAGCGTGGGCGGCAAAGTCAGCACCAAAGCCATGATGACCTTTGTCAGCGCTTTGGCTGTCATCCTTATCCTGCTCGGCATCTACCTGCCCACAGACATCACAGTGAGCGTTCCCGGCATCGACTATTCCACCATGTCTGTCCTCTGGGGTAAAGTGCCCGTCAGCGTCTTCTGCTTCCTGCTCGTAGGCCTTTGCGCTTCCGTCATGTGGGGAGGCATCTTCAACCTCGCCACCGAGGGCCTTGGCAAGTACACCGCTATCGCCTCCGGCGCTTTCATGACCATGGTCTGCGGCTTCGCCATCATGGTGGGCATCCAGGGACTCGTTGCCGACTGGACTCACAGCTACCTCATCTCATTCTGGGTGCCTCTGCTCTGCGCCCTCTACATACTCTACTATTCCCTCTGGGGCCACAAGAATGTCAATACTGACATCCCCGTAGACTAATCTTACACATTAATTATATTAATACAGACCCATCGCCCCTATTGGTCTGCCCCCCTCTGCGGGGGATAAGAGGGGGGCCGACAACACTATGAAATTAACTATTGAAGACGTTCGCAGCCGCTTCATCAAGCACTTCGATGGCAGCACAGGAAATGTTTATGCCGCTCCCGGCCGCATCAACCTTATCGGCGAACACACCGACTATAACAACGGCTTCGTGTTCCCCGGCGCCGTGGAGCAGGGCATGATTGCAGAAATCAAGCCCAATGGCACACGCAATGTCGATGCCTATAGCATCGACCTCAAGGACCGCGTACAATTCTCGCTCGACGACCCCGCAGGCCCCAAGGCCACCTGGGCCCGCTACATCTTCGGCGTGTGCCGCGAGATGATGGCCCTCGGCGTTCCCGTAGAAGGTTTCAACACCGCTTTCGCCGGCGACGTGCCCCTCGGCGCAGGCATGAGTTCTTCTGCCGCTCTGGAAAGCTGCTTCGCTTTCGGACTCAACGACCTCTTCGGCGACAACAAGATTGAACGCCTCGAGCTCGCAAAGGTAGGCCAGCGCACAGAGCACAAGTACATCGGCGTGAACTGCGGTATCATGGACCAGGCTATTTCCTGCCTCGGCAAGGCCGGTCACCTTATGCGCATGGACTGCCGCAGCGGTGAAGTAGCTTACTTCCCCTGGAATCCGAAAGGCTACAAGCTCGTGCTCGTCAACAGCAACGTGAAGCACGCCCTCGTAGGCTCGCCCTACAACGACCGCCGTCTCTCTTGCGAGCGCGTGGCTGCCGCCATCCATGAGCTGCATCCCGAGGTTGAGAGCCTGCGCGATGCCAGCTACGAGCAGCTCGACGAAGTGAAAGACAAGGTCAGCGCTGAAGACTTCAAGCGCGCCCACTACGTCATCGGCGAGCGCGAGCGCGTCCTCGCTGTCTGCGATGCCCTCGAGGCCGGCGACTACGAGACCGTAGGCCAGATGATGTATGAGACCCACGAAGGCCTCTCGAAGGAGTATGAGGTCAGCTGCGAAGAGCTCGACTTCCTCAACGATATCGCCAAGGAGCAGGGCGTCACCGGCAGCCGCATCATGGGCGGTGGCTTCGGAGGATGCACCATCAACCTCGTCGACGAGCACTACTACGACAGCTTTGTCAAGGCCGTCAAGAAGCAGTTCAAGGCCAAGTTCGGCAAAGATCCAGTCATCATCGACGTAGTCATCGGCGACGGCGCACGCAAGCTCTGCTAAACAGCCCTACCCTATTCTTAAAAACCCTTAAGGGTTCTACGGTAAAACAACTTGTTTTACTTCAGAACCCTTAAGGGTTTTTTCGTATACGGCCGGTCGTATCTGACAACACGACCTATCGTATCGGCCAACACGGCCGGGAGAATCTGCAGATGCAACCGGTTGAATCTGCTTATACAACCGGTCGAATCTGCTTATGCAGCCTGTCGAATCTGGTTGCGCGCCTGTATGTCTATTTAGGCCAACACAGGCATCAGTCTCACGAACAAAGTCACGATGCCGAGAAAAACGCAAGCGAACAGATAATTCACTCTGCAAATCACGCCCGATTTCCATTATCTGAACACTTAGAGGGTCATAATCAAACCTTTTTTCGAAAAAATCAAGGTTAAGAAGAAAAAAAAGTGTGGAAGTGACACCTCATATAAAAAAAAGCATTAACTTTGGAGCGAAATATACATATAAAGACTCTTTACCTCATTATTCCGAGCCGCTTTTTGCCGCAAAATCAAGGCCCTTGCCACAGCATGAAGAGGGACTATGCGCTGCCCCAAGATAGATCATAAATCATTAATCATACTAACTATTTACTTATCAGCATGAAAACAATCGTTAAAAGCCTCCTTACGGGAGCTGCTGCAGTAGCCTTGATGGCTGCGTGCAACGAGACGAAGACCGCCGAAGCCGAGCTGACTGCCAGCGGCCTCAATCCTGAAGCTTTCGCCGACACAATCGACGGCAAAGCTACGGCCCTCTACACCCTCACGAATGCCAACGGCATGGAAGTGTGCATCACTAACCTCGGTGCCCGCATCGTAAGCATCATGGTGCCCGACAAAGACGGCAAGATGACCGACGTAGTCCTGGGCTTCGACAACGTCAAGCAGTACGCCGACCGCGTGAACACCCCGAGCGACTACGGCGCAAGCATAGGCCGCTATGCCAACCGCATCGCCAAGCACCAGATCACAATCAACGGCGAGGACTTCGACCTCGTGGCCAACGACGGCGACAACACTCTGCACGGCGGCCCCACCGGCTGGCAATATGCAGTCTATGATGCCGAGCAGATCGACTACAAGACCCTCAAGCTGACCGTCGTTAGCCCCGATGGCGACAACGGCTTCCCAGGCGAAGTGACCGCTACGACCACCTATACCCTCACCGACGACAACGCCCTTGACATCCAGTGGGAAGCCACAACGACCAAGGAGACCGTCATCAACCAGACCAACCACGCTTACTTCAACCTCAACGGCGACTTCTCGCGCGTCGGCACGAACATGGTGCTCTACGTCAACGCCGACAACTTCACGCCCTCAGATATCTACTATATCCCGACGGGCGAAGTAGTCCGGGTAGAAGGCACTCCCTTTGATTTCCGTACTCCGCGCGCTCTCGACGAGATTATCAACGACACTACATTCGAGCAGATTAAGAATGCAGGCGGCGTTGACCACAACTTCTGCCTTAACACTTACGACATGGACACCTTCCGTGGCGACGACTCGCAGGTGGCAGCAAGCCTCTACAGCCCCGAAACAGGCATCCTGCTTGAAGTGTTCACCGACGAGCCTGGCATACAGGTCTACAGTGGCAACTTCCAAGGCTCCGGCGCAGGTGCCGACCAGCCCCACAAGCTCGGCGTCATCTATCCCAAGCAGGTAAGCGTATGCCTCGAGAGCCAGAAGTTCCCCGACACGCCACACCACCCCGAATGGCCGACAGCTAACGTCAAGCCCGACGATACCTATCGCAGCCACTGCGTATATAAGTTCTCTGTGAAGTAAAACAGCAAAAACAGTTAAATCGTTAAAAATAAATTATCATCATGAATTGGAGTTCACATGAATTTATCTGGCTCGATTGGGCAGTGCTTGCCATCGGCCTCTTAGGTGTTGTTTGGGCGGTCTGGCACGCTATCGTGAAAGACCGCAAAGCCCAGAAGGGCGAAGACTCGTCGGCCTACCTCTTCGGTAAGGGCGAGCCCTGGTATGTTATCGGTATGGCCATCTTCGCTGCCAACATCGGCTCGGAGCACCTCGTAGGCTTAGCAGGTACGGGCGCCAAGGACGGCGTAGGTATGGCTCACTGGGAGATGCAGGGGTGGATGATTCTCATCCTCGGCTGGCTGTTCGTTCCCTTCTATCAGCTGATGATCAACAAGATGGGCAAAATCATCACCATGCCCGACTTCCTGAAGATGCGCTACACCCAGCGCACGGGTTCGTGGCTCTCGATCATCACCCTCGTGGCCTACGTGCTGACGAAGGTCAGCGTGACGGCTTTCACGGGCGGTATCTTCTTCAAATACCTGCTCGGCATCCCGTTCTGGTACGGTGCCATCGGCCTGATAGCCATCACGGCTGTCTTCACCGTCTTCGGCGGTATGAAGGGTGTGATGACGCTCTCCACCATCCAGACTCCCATCCTCATCATCGGTTCCTTCCTGGTGCTCTTCCTTGGCCTCTCAGCCCTGGGCGGCGGCAGCATCACCGCTGGCTGGGAGAATATGATGGCCGCTTGTAATGCCGCTCACGACGGCTTCGGCACCACCCACATGTTCCACACCGACCCCGCCGACCCGATGTACCCGCAGTTCCCGGGCTACGTCGTCTTCCTCGGCGCCTCTATCATCGGTTTTTGGTACTGGTGCACCGACCAGCACATCGTACAACGTGTGCTCGGTCAGGTTCCCGGCGAGGACAATGCCCAGGTCATTGCCCGCGCTCGTCGTGGCACCATCGCTGCCGGTTTCTTCAAGATCCTCCCCTGCTTCATGTTCCTCATCCCCGGCATGATTGCCTACGCCCTGTCTCAGAACCCTGACAGCGGTATCGTCATGGACATCACCAACCACGAGTCCACCGACGGCGCCTTCGCCATGATGGTGAAGAACATCCTGCCTGCCGGTATCAAGGGCATCGTAACTATCGGTTTCGTCTGCGCCCTCGTAGCCTCCCTCGCAGCTTTCTTCAACAGCTGCGCCACCCTCTTCACCGAGGACTTCTACAAGCCCATGAAGAAGGGTATGAGCGAGGCTCACTACGTATTCGTAGGCCGTATGGCTACCGTCGTCGTCGTGCTGCTGGGTCTGGCCTGGATGCCTATCATGATGAACATGGGCAACCTCTACAGCTACCTCCAGGACATCCAGTCGCTGATTGCTCCCGCCATGGTGGCCGTCTTCACCCTCGGTATCTTCTCGAAGAAGATTACGCCAAAGGCTGGTGAATGGGGTCTTATCGGCGGCTTCGTCATCGGTATGATTCGTCTGCTCACCAACGTCATCACCGACTCCGGCAAGGCCGTCATGGAAGGCGCCTTCTGGGAGAATACCGCTTGGTTCTGGCAGACCAACTGGCTCATCTTTGAGTGCTGGCTGCTGGTATTCATCATCATCCTGATGGTGTGCGTCAGCTTCTTCACTCCCGCTCCTTCCAAGGAACAGGTCGATGCCATTACTTTCACATCAGACTTCAAGAAGAGCATCCGCGAGAGCTGGGGCATCTGGGACGTCCTCGGCACGCTCCTCGTCATCGGCCTCTGCGCTTGCTTCTACTGCTACTTCTGGTAATTGGATATCATGTGGAAGGCCGGGGCCAGCGGCTTCGGCTTTCCACCTCCCTTCCTTCTTAAAACAGCAGACACACAATGGCACCCTCTTTCTATGGTCAGTACCCAAAGTTCCACGTCGCCGTAGACTGCATCATCTTCGGCTTCGAAGGCGGACAACTAAAGCTACTCCTGCAGAAGCGGCCCTTCGAACCCCGCCAGGGCGAATGGTCGCTGATGGGAGGCTTCGTGAAGCGCAACGAGGACGTAGACGCTGCAGCCGGGCGCGTACTGAACCAGCTGACAGGATTACACGACATATACATGAAGCAGGTCGGAGCCTTCGGCTCTGTCAACCGCGACTCGGGCGACCGCGTCATCTCAGTGGCTTATTTCGCGTTGGTCGATATAGCCAAGGTCAACGACGAGCTTAACCACCAGAACTCAGCCTACTGGGAAAACATCACCGAATTGCCGCCGCTGCTCTTCGACCATAGGGAGATGGTAGACAAGGCTCTCTACCACTTGCGCACGATGCTCCACACACGCCCCATAGGCTTCAGCCTGCTGCCGCCTCTGTTCACACTCTCGCAGCTGCAGCAACTCTACGAAGCCATCCTCGGATGCAAGCTCGACAAGCGCAACTTCCGCAAGCGCATCAGCGAGATGGAGTTTATTGAGAAGACCGACCTCATCGACAAAGTCAACTCAAAGCGCGGAGCAGCCTTGTATCAGTTCAACAAGAAGATGTACGAAGAATTGAAAATGTTTAAACTATAAGACTCATAGCAAGACATTCACATAACAAAGATAATATGCTAGAAGAACTAAAACAAAAGGTATTCAAGGCCAACCTTGACTTGGTGAAGCAGGGCTTGGTTATCTTCACTTGGGGCAACGTCTCCGGCATCGACCGCGAGAAAGGCCTCGTCGTCATCAAGCCCTCAGGCGTAAGCTACGACGAGATGAAGGCCGAAGACATGGTGGTCGTAGACCTCGAAAGCGGAAAGGTCGTAGAAGGCGACCTCAACCCTTCCAGTGACACACCGACTCACCTCGTCCTCTACAAGGCTTTCCCCAACATCCAGGGTGTCGTCCACACTCACAGCACCTACGCCACCGCCTTCGCTCAGGCCGGCCGCGACATACCCAACATCGGCACTACCCATGCCGACTATTTCTATCAGGACATCCCCTGCACCCGCGACATGACGGAAGCTGAGGTTAAAGGACAATATGAACTGGAGACTGGTAACGTCATTGTGGATGAGATTCTTAACATCCGCAAGATTAATCCAGACCACACCCCCGCAGTCCTCGTCAAGAACCATGGTCCATTCTCCTGGGGAACATCTCCCGACAATGCCGTCTACAACGCCAAGGTCATGGAGCAGTGCGCCAAGATGGCCTTCATCGCCTTCAGCGTAAATCCCGCCCTTACGATGAATCCCTTATTGGTTGAGAAACATTATATGAGGAAACATGGTCCTAACGCTTACTATGGCCAGAAAGGTCAGAAACACTAAATTGTACTTTAAAAGATTATTAACCCTATAAACAAACTATCAATCATTATGAAAGCATTTGAAAATTTAGAAATCTGGTGGGTGACTGGTGCACAGTTGCTCTATGGAGGCGATGCAGTCATCGCTGTTGACGCTCACTCAAAGGAAATGGTAGCCGGTCTGAACGAGAGCGGCAACATTCCCGTGAAGATTGTATACAAGGGCACAGCCAACAGCTCCAAGGAAGTGGAGCAGGTAATGCTCGCTGCCAACAACGACGAGAAGTGCGCCGGCATCATCACCTGGATGCACACCTTCTCGCCCGCCAAGATGTGGATTAAGGGCCTGCAGCAGCTGCAGAAGCCCCTCCTCCACTTCCACACTCAGTACAACGCCGAGATTCCCTGGGCTACTATGGACATGGACTTCATGAACCTCAACCAGAGCGCCCACGGCGACATCGAGTTCGGCCACATCTGCACCCGCATGCGCGTAGCTCGCAAGGTCGTTTGCGGCTACTGGAAGGACGAGCAGGCTCAGAAGCAGATTGCCGTCTGGGCTCGCGTCTGCGCCGGAGTTGCTGACGCTCACAACGTACGCTGCCTCATGTTCGGCATGAACATGAACAACGTAGCCGTGACCGATGGCGACCGCGTAGAGTTCGAACAGCGCCTCGGCTACCACGTCGACTACTACCCCGTCAGCTCGCTCATGGACTACTATAAGAAAGTCACCGATGCCGAAGCCGACGAGCTCGTTGAGGAGTACAAGAAGCTCTACACCATCAAGATTGACGAGAGCGGCGAAGAGGTCTACTGGGAGAAGGTTCACAACGCTGCCAAGGCTGAGATTGCCTTGCGCCGCGTGCTCAAGGATGAGGGCGCAACAGCCTTCACCACCAACTTCGACGACCTCGGCGATGCCGACATCGACGATCCCAACTTCTGCGGCTTCGACCAGATTCCCGGCCTCGCATCACAGCGTCTGATGGCCGAGGGTTATGGCTTCGGTGCCGAGGGCGACTGGAAGACAGCTTGCCTCTATCGCACACTCTGGGTCATCTCTCAGGGCCTGCCCACGGGCTGCTCGTTCCTCGAGGACTACACCCTCAACTTCGCCGGCGACCGCAGCTCCTGCCTGCAGAGCCACATGCTCGAGGTATGCCCCCTCATCGCTACCGACAAGCCCAAGCTCGAGGTACACTTCCTCGGCATCGGCATCCGCAAGCAGCAGACCGCTCGCCTGGTATTCACCTCCAAGGTAGGTCCTGGCATCAAGGCTACCGTCGTTGACCTCGGCAACCGCTTCCGTCTCATCTCTCAAGAGGTAGAGTGCATCGAGCCCAAGCCCATGCCCAACCTGCCCGTAGCCAGCGCCCTCTGGGTTCCACAGCCCACCTTCGAGATTGGTGCCGGCGCATGGATTCTCGCTGGCGGCACACACCACAGCGCCTTCTCCTACGACATCACCGAAGAGTACTGGGAGGACTTCGCCGAGATCACCGGCATCGAATACGTGAAGATTAATAAGTGCACCGAAATCAGCTCCTTCAAGCAGACCCTCCGCAACAACGAGGTCTATTACATGCTGAACAAAGCTCTGAAATAAGACCCTATTATTCACCTCGATTCCTGAAAGCTCGCTCGTCGGGCTTTCAGTAATCACAATAAACATTCTATCATGAAAAAGAGTATCTTTTCTCTGATTGCTGTTGCTGCAGTAGTCGTTGCAGGTTTCAGCAGCTGTGCCACCATCAACAGCGGTGCCGCTATTTCATCCAACACCCCGATCGGAACCAAGATGGGTGAGGCTAAATCAAATATCATCCTTGGCATCTGGAGCAGCAAGGGCGAACAGAATAATCTGAAGCAGGCTGCTGCCAACGGTGGCATCACCAACGTGAAGCAGGTAGAGTACATAGACAAGTCTATTCTCTGCGGCATTGTTATCAAGCACACCACCCGTGTGTATGGCGATTAATACTAGACCTCTATGACTGCTAAACAAGTTATTGAATCCGGCTACGCCATCCTCGGCATCGAGTTTGGCTCCACACGCATCAAGGCCGTACTCATCGACCCCGAGAACAAGCCCATCGCACAGGGTTCCCACACATGGGAGAACCAGCTCGTTGACGGGCTCTGGACCTACTCCACCGAGGCCATCTGGTACGGACTCCAGGACTGCTATGCCGACCTGCGCAAGAACGTCCTCAAGGAGTACGACTGCGAAATCGAGACCCTCGCCGCCATCGGCTTCTCGGCCATGATGCACGGCTACATGCCCTTCAACGCAGCAGGCGAAATCATGGTGCCCTTCCGCACTTGGCGCAACACCAACACCGGCAAGGCTGCCGCTGAGCTCAGCCAGCTCTTCAACTACAACATCCCCCTGCGCTGGAGCATCTCTCACCTCTACGAGGCCATCCTCGACAATGAGGAGCACGTGGCCGACATCACCTTCCTCACCACCCTTGCCGGCTACGTACACTGGCAGGTGACAGGGCAGAAGGTCCTCGGCGTGGGCGATGCCTCCGGCATGATCCCCGTTGACCCCGCCACGAAGACCTACGACGCCACCATGGTAGAGAAGTTCGACAAGCTCATCGCTCCCCGTGGCTTCTCATGGACGCTGCTCGACATCCTGCCCCGCGTGCTCGTAGCAGGCGAGAACGCAGGCTTCCTCACCCCCGAAGGCGCACTCAAGCTCGACGTCAGCGGACACCTCAAGCCTGGCATCCCCGTATGTCCTCCCGAAGGCGACGCAGGCACAGGCATGGCAGCCACCAACGCCGTACGCCAGCGCACAGGCAACGTCAGCGCAGGCACCAGCTCCTTCTCCATGATCGTGCTCGAGAAGCCCCTCACCCGTCCCTACGAAGTCCTCGACATGGTCACCACGCCCGACGGCTCACTCGTAGCCATGGTCCACTGCAACAACTGCACCAGCGAGATCAACGCATGGGCCAAACTCTTCAAGGAATATCAAGAGGCTCTTGGCGTCAAGCAGAGCACCTTCGACCTCTACTCCACCCTCTTCAACATCGGCGCACAGGGCGACCCCGACTGCGGCGGCCTGATGGCCTACAACTACGTCTCCGGCGAGCCTGTCACAGGTCTCATGGACGGACGCCCCCTGTTCGTACGCTCGGCCAACGACAAGTTCACCCTTGCCAACTTCGTGCGCGCCCAGCTCTACGGAGCCATCGGCGTCCTGAAGATTGGCAACGACATCCTCTTCAACGAGGAGCATGTCAAGGTGGACCGCATCATGGGTCACGGCGGCTATTTCACCACGCCCAAGGTAGGCCAGCAGATGCTCGCAGCAGCCCTCAACTCGCCCATCTCCGTCATGGAGACAGCAGGCGAAGGCGGCGCATGGGGCATTGCCCTCCTCGCAGGCTACATGGTCAACAATCCCAAGAAGCTCGCCCTGCCCGACTACCTCGACCAGGTCGTCTTCGCAGGCAACACCGGCGTAGAAGTAGCCCCCACGCCCGAGGACGTCGAAGGCTTCAACCGCTACATCGAGAACTACAAGCAGAGCCTCGGCATCGAGCGCGCTGCCGTAGAGTTCAAGAAATAAAGTTAACGAGATAAGAAGTTAACGAGTTAACGATTTACTTGTTGACAAGTTAATCTTCACAAACAAAAAGCACACGAGCAGGCCATCCCGCTCGTGTGTTTCTTTGTATGCGCACTTGCCGACAAAGCTTCCTGTCTACAAAAGCCAAGCTCTACCTGATGGCCATGGAGTTTTGCAAGTGAGAGGGGGACAAGGTTAACTGAAAGGAATTATCTGATCAGTTTATACTTGAACATCTTATCTAAAATGTGACTCTTATAATAGGCTTTTAAGTTTACTCTTAAAGTATCCAAATCACCATTTAATCCAGGATAATCATATATATTCCTCTTGTTTTTTCCCTGACCCTCGATGTGATAAGTATTGAGCTCGTTATTGATTTGGTAGATGCCATATGAGAACTGGATATTATATTTTCTTGTAGAGCGTGATTCCGATAGAATTTTGCCCCATAATTTTAATAACGTAATTTCTTCATCATCAAGAATAAGCTCTTCCAATTCGCTTGACGCAATTGTTCCATCGTCAAAGCATAATTCATTTCTATAGAACCTTCCATCTGTGCCTACAAATGAAATGCACTTGTTTTGATTAGAAAGGCAAGTATAGATCAAACAAGACTTCAAGAAATCAAAGTCTTTAACATAGTTGGTTTCACCATCAGAAGTCGTATAAAAGACTTCTTTTTCGTACCATTTATCCATCGGCAGGAGTTTTGCTACAAACATTGGCAACTTTTCCAGATAATTATCTTTTCTCAACCAAAAACCGTAAGAATTCTTTAAAGCTGTATCGAAATTAGTACGGACAAGATTATATTGTTTAGAATCAATCATAAAACTCTTTGAAACCAAGTATGCTATGATATTGTCGTTGTATTTTGGTTTTCTGCCACTCGAATAGACCCATCCTTTCTTCTCGTAACCATCTGCTCCTACTACGGCTATTGAGGACTCAGATTCAATATCTGTTGGATCTAAACGTTTATCGTTCAAATCAGAAATATTGTTGTACACTTTTGGAATATCTAAATCATGTTCTTCTTCTCTTACAATAACTTCTCTCACCACATCAATGTCATATGCCTGTAGATGAATACTCTCTGATTTGGGCATGTCTTCGTTGGACCAATAAATACATGCAATGACACTTGGGCTGGCATGGAAATGGTCTCGGTTGAATGCATATCCTCCCATAAAACGTTTATCCACTAAGTGAATGTTCTTATAATACTTGACTGGGGAGAATAATATATAACTATCTGTCGGCTGTCTTAAATAGAATTTAAATGCAGACCATATAAACAGATTCATGATATCCCTTGCCACTGCTTGCTGACCTCCAAGCCCCATTGACACGATTTCCTTTTT